>C687J26860_1000030_pt1 | contig 110895 bp, 99 predicted proteins | sample RifOxyC2_FD_26860 | JGI IMG/M metagenome (IMG submission 26860)
AGAGATTGTCAGTTTTAACGAACCGCCGTATGCCGAACGGCACGTACGGTGGTGTGAGAGGACGGTAAGGGAAATAATCCCTTACCTCCTACTCGATTGTTTGTAAATTGCCGTGAAATAGATTTTATTTAAATTGCATTCTTTATAGTTACTATTTATTAAAATTGAGTATGATTTATGTTTGAAATTCAACCTGCCCGCAGAACACTTGATATTCACTATGCCATCAGAGATATTGTTGTTATTGCAAATGAAGTAGCGAAAACGGGAAAAAAGATGCTTTACCTTAATATTGGAGACCCGAATGTTTATGGCCACAGGACTCCACAGCATATCATCGAAGCCATTTACAAGGCGATGAATGATAATCAGAACGGTTATGCACCATCTTCGGGTATCAAGGGAGCTATTGATGCAATTGAGAGAGATGCCAACCGAAAAGGTATAAATGATATACTCGATATTTTTATTACTACAGGTGCAAGTGAAGCAATTGAAATATGCCTGACTGCATTACTTAATTCCGGTGAGAATTTCCTTATGCCGACACCGGGCTATCCGCTTTATACCGCAATTCAAAGCAAACTTGAACTCGTGCCAAATCCATACTATCTTGACGAAAACAACGGCTGGCAGCCTGATGTAGAAGATATAAAATCGAAAATAAATGATAAAACGAGGGCAATAGTCCTGATTAACCCGAATAACCCGACAGGTTCTGTTTGCCAAAAAGAGACATTATTAAAGATTATTGATATTGCTTTGGAACATAATCTTTTAATAATGAGCGATGAGATTTATGACAAACTATTGTTCGATGATAATGAACATGTATCAATCGCATCATTAAACAAAGATGTTTCGTGTGTTACTTTTTCAGGACTTTCAAAAAATTATGTAGCACCCGGATTCCGCCTCGGATGGGGTATTGCAAGCGGCAGAAAGAATGTTATGTATGAATATCTTGAAGCTGTAAACAGAATTCTAAGGGCAAGGCTCTGTGCCAATCATCCTATACAATATGCCGTGATTCCGGCATTGGATGGCAGTCAGGCTCATATTGCAGAAATGAATAAAATTCTACAAAAGCGAAGGGATATTGTTATGAATATGCTCCCTCAGATTCCAGGAATAACCTGTGTTAAACCCGGCGGTGCATTTTATATGTTTCCTTCGATTGATGTAAAAGATGACAAACATTTCACGATTGAATTAATCAAACAAACAGGAGTTGTAGTAGTTCACGGCGAAGGTTTCGGGCAGAAACCCGGCTCACATCATTTCAGGATTGTTATTCTTCCTCCGGAAGAAGTATTGACACAGGCATTTGAAATGATAGGTGAATTTTATGAAAAATATAAAAAGATGAATTAATAAATTTCGATTTGAATAGTCCCTATCTTCAGATAGGGGAATAGATCCTAATCACATCATAAGACTTTAGTCACTTAATTTGATTAGGGGATAAATCCCTTTGTAACATTTCTTAATAACACCACTACTTGAAAGTAGTGGCTATTCATTATGAGGATTTTTCAGTTGTAGTTTCTGGTTTCTTTGGGGTTTCAATTTTCGTTTCTTTTGCTGTACCATTGTCCTTTTTAGGTTTTGAACTGCTGAAATTATTGTTTTTATGTACGTAATCAGTTAGATAAAAACCGCTGCCATTAAATACTAAGCCAACGTTCTTGCTTATTTTACGAAACACCTCACCATCACAGCCGTCAAATTTGCATTTTTTTAATGGCTCTTCTGTAATTCGTTGAGTAATCTCAAATTCTCTTTTGCATTTCCTGCATTTGTATTCATAAACAGGCATTTTTATTATTCCTAAGGAATATTTATAAAATCATTATGCTATAACGTATGAATTTTTTTTATATTTTTAGCTGTAACGCTTTTCTTAAATCAACGTCAATGCTGATGAATGGAACTAAATGAATTTAAAATAAAGATTTCCGAAATCAAGAATTTACTATTCCGCTTTGCAAAAAGGCTTCTCGGAAGCAGGGAAGATGCGGAAGATGTCGTGCAGGAAGTATTCATTAAGTTATGGAAGAATATTGGAAATCTTGATGAAAAGAAAAATTTTAATGCTTTTGCAATGACTGTAACAAAGAATTTGTGTATTGACAAGTTGAGAGCAAAGAGAGGAAAACTCATAGAATTTGATGAGGAGATTTTTCAGGGAAGGGAAGAGAATTTAATTAGAAGCATTGAAAATGCTGATTCGATGGAAATTGCTAAATCGTTGATTGATTCACTTCCACTCAAACAAAAAATGGTTATGCACCTTCGGGACATCGAAGGACTTGAATATGATGAGATTGCTGATTTGCTCGGCTTTGAGAAAAATGATATAAAGGTTACATTATGCCGGGCAAGAAAAAAAATCAAAGAACAATTGATGGAGTTATATGAGTACGAAAGAATCGAAAATAGATGAACTTATAATTAAATATTTTGATGGTGAAACATCGCTCGAAGAGGAAAATGAGCTGAAAGAATTTTTCAATCAATCTGAAATACCTGAAAGGTACGAGAAATTTGTCAGTCATTTTAAGTTCATCGATACAGAATCAAAAGAATTTTTAAGTGATGATTTTGATGATGTTGTATCTAAGAGGATAACACAAACAAAAATTCACAAAACAAATTTTATTTATAAGATTGGTTATGGAATAGCAGCAGTTGCGGCTGTCATAGCTATTCTGATGATGGCTTATGTGCAATATTCAAGCCTGCCATTTAAAAGCCTGAGACTTGATTACCTGTCGCAGGATACTTATAAAGACCCGAACCTGGCTTATGCCGAAACAAAAAAGACTTTGCTTTATGTTTCTTCGGAAATGAATAAAGGAATGGCTCAACTTGAAAAACTTTCAAAGTTTGACAAAAGCATTAATGAGTTGGAAAAATTATCAGATTTTAATAAGTATCAATCAATGATTTTCAAAGGAGATAAGAACAATGAAAACTAAGAGCTTAATAACAACAGTGATTTTACTTGCATTTGTATTAACATTTGCATATTCAGCAGATAATCCTATCAATCAAATTTTCGAGAAATACGCCGGCAAAGAGGGTTTCACATCTGTAAATATATCAAAAGATATGTTTGATATGTTCAAGGATTTATCCGAAGAAGGGAAAGATAATAAATCAATTGGGGAGGCAGTTGATGGATTAGAAGGAATCAAGATTCTCACTTACTCTCCCGAAAAAACGAAATCGAAAAATAAGTTTGATTTTTATAATGAAATCATAAAAAATATCCCCTTGAGCGGATACTCCAGTCTAATGGATGTAAATGAAGGAAATACTATTGTTAAATTTCTAATCCGCAAAGAAACAAAAGGAAAAATTTCCGAGTTTCTTATGCTTGTCAGCGAAGATAATGGTGGGACACTTATCTGGATTACAGGTGACCTCGACCTTAATAAGATAAAAAGACTGTCAAAGGATTTGAATTTCAAAGAATTTGAAAAGCTTGAAAAAGGTGGAGAAAAGTAAAATAATTCTGAATTATGAATGTTGAAAAAGATAACATAAAAATGTTTCAATTTTATTTCATAAGGATTCATTAAGGAAATATATTTTCACTTAATAATATGTAGAGAAATGAATTTAGAACTTTTTTAAACTTGTAAAATTATTACATTAAAAATATTTTTCTTAATTTTACCTAAATAACATTTCTGTTTTATAAATCAAGGGGAAGATTATGAAAAATTTTAAACGATATATTTATTTGCTTCTGCTGTCTTTAGCAGTTATTGGTGTAATTGTTAATTCGGGATGCTCCTCGTCAGACAACCCATCCGGACCAAATTTAAGCAATGATTCGATTTATGTGAATATTGTATATGATGATGCGACAAAGGTATTTAAGGACAGTGATTTATCCAGCTTAAACAGGATAGACACTGCTAACCAGGTCTATTATTTCGATGCAAGCAACAGTTTGGCGGCATCATTACAGGAAGGCGATAATGTTGTGGTTGGCACATATTCTTATTTCAAAGTGAAGTCTATTACAAACACAGGTAGTGAAATTGAAGTTGAAGGAGAGTTTGCTCCATTGACGGATGTTGTGAAGGATGCGGAAATTGACTGGGACTACACTGTTTCTTTTGAAAGAGAAAAGTTCATGGAGGCATTCATTTCTAAAGGAGCAACATTGCAAACAGCAACAAGCGACAGCCTTGGATTCAGTTTTAAGTTTCCTCCTTTTGAATACAGCATTGGAATTAAATTCAGTAATGAAAAGGTGAATCTGACAATCATTGCTGAAAAGGTTATTGCCGACACAAAAGTAGCTAAACTGACAGTCACCGGTGAATTGAGGAAGTTTAAGACAACAGGAAAGATAAAAATACAGGACCATGTTTTGCAGGATTTCAATGCAGGGAATAATTTTCAGGAAGTGGAATTTGGGTTGAAAGTATCTGCCGCAGGCTCAGGAAATGATATTGGAATTTCTGTACCTTTACCACTTTTAAAATTTCCAATTGCCGGAATACCTTTTATTTGGTTTGAAATTAAATGTCTTGTTGTAATGAATGCCATGGTTCCACCACCGGAATCATCTACTCTTCTTGATTATAAGTTCAAGTACAATGCTGATATGGGCTTACAATATGATAAGTCAAGTAATAGTTGTAATTATTCAACGAATCTTAAAAGTGATGAATCTCAGGAAATGTCTAAACCACATGCTGCATCTGCTTCTATAATGACAATGAATTGGGGAATTGCTGTTCCTAGGTTTGAAATTAATGTCGGTGTACCAGAATTCCTGAATACAACAGTTGGATGGTTTAGCACTGCTTATTTAGTGAATGGATTTTTCCAATTCAATCCTGCATGCCAGGAAGCCAAGGTTGGATTCTATGGTGATTATGGATGGGAGCTTGGTGCTTTTGGGATGAGTTTTGCAAGTGGAGGAGATAGATTATGGTCGAAGGAGAAAGTTTATCTCAAAGCTGGGAATTGCGATTGATAGTTAGTAAGGTGTTACGAGTAACACTTGGCTTGATTATAAAAAAATTAATTGTAAAAGCAATACCCCAATCATCTGATTGGGGTTTATTTTTTTTTATAAATTATTCGTTTAACAATTTTTCAATATCAGTTGTTAAGCTGTCCGGTGTGGTTTTTGTCCAGTATCTGTCAACAACAGTTCCATTTCTGTCAATTAGAAATTTTGTGAAGTTCCATTTGATGTTAGAATTAAGAAATCCCTGTTTAGCTGTTTTCAAATATTTATAAAGTGGATGAGCATTATCTCCATTTACTTCAATTTTATCAAAAAGAGGGAAAGTCACACTATAGTTTGCTGAGCAAAATTGCTTGATTTCTTCATTTGTGCCTGGTTCCTGAGCACCAAATTGATTGCAGGGGAAACCGAGGATTTCAAATCCTTTCTCATGATATTTAGTATAGAGTTCCTGTAATCCTTTATATTGCTTAGTGAAACCACAATAGCTGGCTACATTGACTATTAATAACACTTTATCTCTGTACTGGTTTAAAGTAACTTCTTTTCCATCTATTGTTTTAACTTTGAAATCGTAGATAGATTGATTCATTTGAGTTCCATCTTCTTTTTTACTATATGAAAGGATGGTTCCTACTGCAATAAGAAACACACTGAAAAAAAATAATTTGAAATACATTGTTCACTCCGAATAAAAAAAAACCGCTCAGTTAGTAACGCTGAACGGTTTTGAATATTTTAGGCTAACCTAATTTTACTTTTTAAATATTATAGGCTGGCATTTGCATTGCACCTGAACAATTTTCCTTGCCTGCTCGGCTGATTCTTTGGATGAGTATTCACCAACGACAACAGCATACATTTGAGTACCGTCAATATCTTTGTTCATTACATAAGAGATTAATCTTTGCTGCTTGAATTTTGCAACTTCATTATCAGCGGCATCCTTAGTGCTATAAACTCCAACCTGCAGGCCGTATTTTTCGTTTTCCTGCACTTCTGCCTGGATTTCTTTTTTCACTTCTTGTATGGTTTTTGTATCGGCAGGTTTAATTTCTTCTTTTTTTGCAATATCAACTTTTGGCTTTGTATCTACCTTTTTAACTTCTGGCTTTATATCTTCTTTTTTAACGGTTTCCTGTTTAGGTTTTGTTCCAGTTATTTTAGTCTCTTCTTTTTTGACAGGCTCCTGTTTTGGTATAGCAGTTGTTACTGATTTTGTAACTGTTGGAGGAATTTCTTTTTTAACAGGTTCTGTTTTTGGTTTAGGTTCCTGTTCAAGAGGTTTCATATCTTTTGAAACAGAGGAATGAGGAGCGTTTTTAGGATTCTTATCACTCTTGGCATAATTTATCGAATAGCGTACAACATCGGTTGCAGCAATAAGAAATTCGGAGGCAGGATATTTTTTTCTGTAATTTTCAAGTTCTGATTTAGCAGATGATGTGTCTCCGATAACAGCATAAAACTGGACAATACGCCAGTAAGCATCATCAGCCCATTCGCTTTCGGGAAAGCTTTTAACTATGTTTTTATATTTTTCGACTGCGAGAAATGCATCGTCAATGACGACTGCAAGCAGGAGCTGTACGCCCGGGTCATTAGGAAATTCGGCAAGCAGGTCAGGTATTTGTTTCTTGACATCGGCTACTTTTCCCATAGCGACCATTTTCAGGTAATCTCTGACTTTTTGTGTCTGTGCTTGTGAATTATATGAGCAAAAGATGAACATCATCATTGCTAATGTGATGATGAGTTTGGTTTTCATTTGTCCCCCAACAAATAATGTATATTATGCTCTATTACAATCGGTAAATATAAACAAAAAATGGGTGATTTGTACATTAATTAATGAAATTAGGATTCAGATTTATGTAATTCTTTTATTATGAAATTTATGCTAAAATGTTCATTTATGATTGAATTTAGGTTAATTTTGCAGACATTTTATTATTGTAATACTTTAATTAAAAATTAATTGGCTCGAGAAAAAGAATTCAGATTGTTAGTCGCCGCCGGTGGGACGGGCGGACATCTTTATCCTGCACTTGCTGTACTCGAACATATTGAAAATGTTTCGGGCAAGAAATTAAAAGCAATTTTTGTAGGAACTTCAAACAGGATTGAATCAAGGGTAGTTCCCCAATTGGGATATGAATTTTATGATATTCCGATTTCTGGATTCAAGGGATTGTTTTCATTAGATACACTTATACTGCCATTTAAAATTGCCCGCTCGATTGGTATTTGCAGGAAAGTAATAAAAAGTTTTGAACCCGATGTAGTTCTCTGCACGGGAGCCTATATAAGCTATCCTGCCGGAGCGGCTGCCTATCATGAAAACATACCGCTTGTGCTTATGGAATCTAATGTTGCTCCGGGTAAAGCTATAAATATGCTCTCACAAAAAGCAGATTTAATTATTACATCTTTTGAAGAGTCGGAAAATTTTTATAACGAAAATCTGAGTGGAAGAATAGTAAGCCTTGGAAATCCTGTTAGAAAAAATATCTGCTCCCTCCCGCCGAAGGAAGAAGCAAGACAGGCTCTCGGTTTAGAAACTCATAAAAAGACTATACTCGTCTTTGGAGGCAGCCTTGGTGCTAAATCAATTAATCATTCAGTGAATAATATCCTGTTTGCAATTGAAAAAGAAGGCTGGCAATTAATCTGGCAGACAGGTGAGAATTATGTTGTAAAAGGGCAGGTAAGCGAAAATATTAAAGTGTTTAAGTATATTGATAATATGTCCCTCGTTTATTCTGCTTCGGACCTTGTGGTTTCACGTTCGGGAGCAACGACAATTGCCGAAATATGTACGGCAGGAAAACCGTCAATATTAGTACCGCTTCCGTCAGCATCAAATAATGAGCAGGCAATTAATGCAAATGTGATGGAAGCGAATGGTGCTTCAATTATAATGCCGGATGAAGAAGTTGAGTCGAATCTTTATGAATATATTTGTAAGCTGATTGATGACGGAAATACATTAAAGTCAATGAGCAACTCGGCAAAATCACTTGCAAAGCCTGATGCTGCAGAGAATTCAGCAAAGAAAATTGTTGAACTTGTAGAACTGATGAAAGGAAAAGCAAAGTCATTTTAGTTAAGTTATAAAATTGTGAATGATATTTTGGTATATTTTTGTGGAATAACATAAATTTATTTGTTAATAAGAAATGGAATCAGAATTAAAAGAAATAAAAAAAGATGCCGAAGTGAAAACATTCACTCAAAGGCTTGATTTTTACTGGCAGTTTATTTCTGTTTACGCTATAGCCTTATTTATTTATTTCTTTTTGAAAGGACTTCTTTTTGATGCAACTTTTACAAAGATTGCAAAAGACCCTGTTGTGATTTTACTTGCATTATTTATCATTGGTTCCGGTTTTGCCCTGTTGTATAACATTTTCAGAAAAAGGGCAATAATTGTTGGCAAAGATTTTCTTATTTTCAGAAACAGGTTCAGTGAAAAACTCTTCCATATTAATGATATAATTAGTATAAATATTGTAAAAGAAAGAATTCCGAGAAGCAGAAGGAAAGGCGTAATTAAAATCATCAGAATTAAAATTAAAAATAGAAAACGGTTTATCAGAATTAGAATGTCCTCATTCTGGAATGCAAAAGAGTTTGTAACTGCATTACTTGAACTGCGTAAGGGTGTCGAGGAAAAGTACAATTATGAATTTTTATATTGATAATGAAATATTTAAAATATATATTATTAATTTTAATTATATCCTTTATTATTAAAGGTAATTTCTTATTGGCAGTTGACAGCATTTCTCCCAAAACAAATTTTGAAATAATTGATTCTCTTTTAAATAATTATACGGATAAATTTTGTAATAATCAATTTCTCCAAAAAGGTGAAATAATCAGATTAGAAATCACATCTCACCCCGCAAGGTGGCTTCTAATGGATAAACTGCTCCGTGAATTAGCTCACGATAGCTGTGCGATTTCAAATGATTCTACTAAAAATGTTAGCTGTTCTTATGAAATCAACATCAATAATATTTTAGTAAAATATTTGAAAAATAACTTGTCCCAGGATTCATTAGACAGGGAAATTGTAGTTCATATTTCCGCTTCGAGGCTTAATAATGATAAAATTGTTCCGTTGGAAGAGTTTAAGAGTTCATTCACGGATAGAATTGCAAGAGATAATGTTGTATCGGTTGATAGCAAACAATATGACTTTGCATCATCACCTGTACCCTTACGGGAAAAAACTTTTTTTGAGGAGATTGTTCAGCCTGTTATATTGATAGCATCAACAGTTGTTGCGGTAGTATTGCTTTTTACGGTAAGGTCAAATTGAATTATTTGATTTTTAATATTCCATTTTGAACATTAATATGTTCTGTTTTGCTCTTATCGGAACCAAAAAAGTTAAATGAACCATTTATGGTCAATCCGTTCAATTCTGAAATAATAACGGTTCCTGAATCCGATAAAAATACTTTTTCGTCTTTCCCTTTGCCGACAATAAAACTACCGACTGCATATTCCTTGCCGCTGATGAAATCGCGCATAAAATTGAAAGTACCTGCTTTTAGATTTGTATCAAGATAAAAAATTGATATAACCATACTATGATGTTTACTGCTTATATCTGAATAACTGCTAAATTGGAGCTGGTGGCCAGGTTTATTTATAATTACCATAACAACAGCTTCGTAATGAAGGCTGTCATATCCGGAAATATCGGCAAAGATTTCGGGTTCAGGCGGAGGTGGTTTAATAGTATCGCCGTCACATCCGGGAATAATAAATAGTATTATAACCATAAATACAACGGCGATATATTCAATTTTTCTTTTCAATTCAGTATTCAGATAAAAATTACAAATACTAAAATATGATTTACCTGGGCACCATCATTTCTGTATTAGGGTTTTGTTTTGCTGCTGCCGGATTAGGCGGAGTTACAGTCAATAATTCTATTTCAAAAATCATGAGACCAAAAGGGCCAACTTCGGGAGGCCCGGGAGCTTCTCCATAACCTAAATTAGAAGGGATAAATAATTTGTATTTTGCCCCCTCCTTCATTAGAAGTAAGCCTTCAACCCAACCTTTTATGAAATTTGTGTCAAGGGCAATTTTAAAGGGCTCTTTTCTGTCATAAGAACTATCGAAAATTTTTCCTTTATAGTTAGAACCCTTATAATGTACGGTTACAGTATCACTCATTTTTGGTTGTTTGCCGGTACCTTCTTTTAAGACCTGGTATTGCAGTCCGCTTGGCAAAGTTATAACACCAGGTTTTTTCTTGTTTTCTTCAAGAAATGCAGTACCTTCTTTTTTGTTTAAATCTCCTAGTTCATTTTGTCTTCTTTGCTGGTTTTTCATCATATCTTCCTGGAAAGACATCATAAGCTTCCTGCCTTGTTCTTCAGAAACCAAAACGGTGTCGCCATACAAGGCATCATATAAGCCTTTTGCAAGGATGGTGGGGTCAACCATGACAGAATCTTTTCTCATTAGTTTACCAAGATTAAAGGCACCAACGAAATATGCAATGGAATCCATTTTTGTTTTCAATTCTACTTTTTTGTCTTTCCAATTATCTGCTTCACCGGAACACGCATTGAAAGTAAAAACAAAAACAAATAGTACAAGAATTATTGAAATTCGATGAATCATAAAAAAACTCCGAAAAATTTTGAATAATAAAGTTTACCAAATTACGAAAAATCTTTTCAATTATTTTAATATAATAAGTATTGAAAAATGCAATTACAAAACAAAAAACCTTTATACCCGTCAAAAGATATTATTATTTTTATATACAATATCTTAAATTTGTGAAATTTACAAATTTAATAGAACACAGAGGTTATAATGGCAAAAGTTGTCGAAGGAGTTTACGATGCAAAAGGAAAAACATTTGCAATAGTCGTTACTCGCTGGAATCAATTTGTTGTGAGCAAACTTTTAGAAGGTGCATTGGATGCTTTGAGGCGCCATAATGCCACAGAAGAAAATTTGACTGTTGTTTATTGCCCCGGTGCTTATGAAATACCTGTCGTTGCTCAAAAACTTGCGAAAACAAAAAAATATGATGCTGTGATTTGCCTTGGTGCTGTCATCAGGGGAGCAACTCCTCATTTTGACTATATTGCAGCGGAGGTTACCAAAGGTATATCAAGAATTAACCTTGAAACAGGTGTTCCGTGTATTCTTGGAGTTTTAACGACAGATACAATCGAACAGGCTATTGAAAGGGCAGGGAGTAAAAGCGGTAATAAAGGTTTCGAGGCAGCACAGACTGCTCTCGAAATGGTTTCACTTTTACGGGCAATCAAATGATTATTTGATACTCATTATTTTTTTTCATTACACAGGAGTATCAAATGGACTCAATAAAAATCAATTCGTTAAAATTGGTGCTTATTCTTATCGGAATTTCACTCTTTAATTGTTATTCATTCTCACAATTCAAAATTGACAGTTGGAAGATTTACTCGTCTTTGCTTGATGTAAGGGTTGCTGCTATTGATTCGAAAGGAAGAATCTGGGCAGGCACAACTGGTGGATTGTTCGTTTACGATTCTTTGAATCAGCAGCCATTTCGCGAGTTCCGGAATACCGAAGGTTTCCTCAGCATGGAGTTTACCGCAATGAATGCCGATACGATTAACAAACTTGTGTATATGGGTACTTTTGACGGTTATATAGAGATCGCAGATGAAAATTTCAACATCACTCATATTACGGATATAGTGAGTGCAGGATTTCCGAATCCAATAATTAATGATATTTATCTTTATGATACACTGGCTTATATCGGAGGTGGTTTTGGATTAACGGTATTTGACCTCAAGCGCCAGGTGTTTGTCGAGACAGTTACTAAATTCGGCTCCTTTCAGCCGAAAACACCCGTGAAACAAATTTTGATTAAAGACAATAAAATATGGCTGGCGACCGAAGCAGGTATAGCTATGGCAGATTTGAATACACAAATAATTGACCCGCAAGCCTGGAAAAACTATACTTCCTCAAACGGATTATTAGCCCAACAGCCGATAGTCGGTATTTGTTTTCATAATGATACTTTATATGCTGCCGTTAACAAAATATTATATAAGATGGATAATGACACCTTTTTTGTAAAGAAAACTTTAGATGCTTGGGATAATTTTACGAAACTAAGTTCAAAAGACAATATGCTTCTTTATACTACTAATTATTACATTGCAACTTTGGAAGGTGGTAATATATATATAATCATTCCATCTACAATTAATAATCATATTCATTCTAAAGATGGATTTGTTTTGATGTTTAAGGAATCAGGATTAGGAATATATGAGAATGACTCTTTAATAAATATCAAACCAAACACACCTGCATCTAATCTGTTTTTGAGTATGGACCTTGATGAAAAAGGAAATTTGTGGTCGGCTACCGATTATGATGGCAGAGGCAGGGGCTTTATGAAATTATCAAATGGTGAATGGACAAACTATACATCTGATGCATATCCTGAAATATTGAATAATAGTTACTATAAAATTTATTCGGATAAAAACGGGAAGATATTCGCAAGCAACTGGGGGACAGGAATGTGTATTCTCGAAGAACGCGACACCGGTAATGTTTTCACTATTATTAATAATAAAAATTCTCCGATGATAGGTATTGCAGAGGATATTAACTGGGTGATAGCCGGAGAATGTATTGCGGATAATCAGGGGGCCGTATGGTTTTCGAATTGGGGAAGGATAAGTCCCGGGCCATCAATGCTTGCTTATAAGAAAGACGGAACTTTTGTAGAATTTGAGAATTGCAGTTCTCCTACCAAGAGAAGTTTTATTTCAATTGCAATTGATTTATCAGGCACAAAATGGTGTGGCTCGAGTCCGTTTGAATCATGGGGACTGATGTATTTGAATGAGAGAAATACAATTGATGATAAAAGCGATGATATCTGTGGAGTGATGACAAATTCTTCAACGGGTGGAAAACTACTGGATAATGCTCAGACTGCCCTTGCAATTGACCAATTTGGTGCGTTGTGGATTGGGTATGATTCAGGATTGTCTGTTATTTTTAATCCATCGGGTGTGTTGGGCGGCGGACAGCAAGGGGTAAGCATAAGGAAGGTGAGTATGCTGAGTACGCAGAGGGTGAATGATATTTTTGTTGATGCTTTGAATTATAAATGGATTGCTACGAATAACGGTGTATGGGTGCTGAATCCTGATGGGACAGAAACAATTGCAATTATTAATAAAAGTAATAGCCCTTTGATTGGCGATGATGTCTATTCTGTTGTGGTTGACGGAGAGACCGGGACAGCATATTTCGGGACTAAAAGGGGTTTGTGTACGGCAAGGAGTCTGGCGGTGAAACCGTTGGAGAATTATAATATAAGCTGTTACCCGCAGCCTTATATGCCTGATAGGGACGGATACGTGACCATTGAGGGTTTGACTGCAGATTCTGAAATTAAAATACTTACTATTGACGGCGGATTGGTGAAAGCGATGACGGTGAGCGGAAGGAAGGGGATATGGGACGGAAGGGACAGCAAGGGTAATTATGTTTCGAGCGGGATTTATATGATAGTGGCATCATCAACGACAACTGGGACAGCTTCAGTGGGAAAGATGGTGGTGATAAGGAAATAAATAAGATTAACTTAGTAACTCATGTTACACATAAATTATTATTTCTGGAAGCAATAATTTTTAGTTTTCAATTCTGTAATTTTCTATGTTAAAAAAGAAATAGGCTTTACGTCATTTGGCCTATTTAAAACTTTGAAGTCATAAAATTATTTAATTACTCATGTTACGCAATATTGAAAACTTTATTCTACACCTTTGTAATTTTAAAAACCTTATCAAATACGTTTAACCTTAGTAAAAAGTAAAGTAACCGGCTATATTAACTTGTTGTCCCAATTTTTGGGTACACTTCAGACTAAGGTTTGTAAAATTTATGCGTAAGGTGACTTAATTAATTAAATATTTTGAAAATTTGCTCATTAAAAATTCAATGAAAATTAAAAAATTGTTAATTGAAAATTCTATTCCTATGAAAATAATATCATGTTGCGTAACATGAGTTAGTAAGCTTTCCCATAAAATTTTCCGATAGCGTACATATCAGAGGCGTTTACGAGGAGGTCAACTAATTTTCTGAGGTTGAGGGCGTCATCATGGGTGAATCTGGCGAGTGAGTGACTGTCGAGGTCGAGGACGCCGTAAATTAAGCCATTTTTTATTAATGGTATAACAATTTCGGAATTTGCTTCGGCATCGCATACTACATGCGTCGGAAACTCATGTACATTATCAACATTGACTACTTCTCTTTTATTGACGGAAGCCCAGCAGACACCTTTATTCTTATGAAGGCGGACGCAAGCGGGCTTACCCTGGTAGGGACCGATGAGCAATGAATCTTCGGATAAAAGATAGAAACCTATCCAACTGACATCGGGCATTTTTGAGAATAGATGTGCAACGAAATTGGAAGCATTGACAACAAAGTTCCTTTCGTCAATAACCAAACTTTGGATTTCATCGAGTAAATCCTTGTACATAAAATAATATTACCCCTTTTGGTAAGAACCAGATTTCAAAATATAAATAATTAATTTGAGAAGCAAAATAAAATTGTATAAAATTGAAAGATGTAGAATGTAAAATGCAGGGACAAATTCTAAATCTACCAATGTGATGCCATATTTAAAAATAATTCTGAATTATAAAACCTGAATTCTGAATTGATGTGGGAAAATGATAATTTTGAATAGGAACTATTAGTAATAATTTAAAATTTGGAATATAAAATGGATAATATAAATAATAAAACGGATTCATATTACGAAGGCGAAAGAAGAGAAATGCTGGAGTTTATTCCTGCAGAATGCCGAAGAATATTGGAGGTTGGGTGTGGTGCTGGTAAATTCGGATATTCACTGAAGCTTAGGTCGAAATCTGAGGTTTGGGGAATTGAAATGAACGAGAAACAGGCTGATAAAGCTAAACAATTGTTAGATAAAGTGATTTGCAGGGGATTAGAAACCAATTTGAAAGATTTGGAAGATGGTTATTTTGATTGTATTGTATTTAATGATGTTTTGGAACATATTGCTTATCCTAATGACGTGTTAATTGACTTAAAAGCAAAACTCACCGAGAAAGGATTTATTGTAGCCTCGATTCCTAATGTGAGGTATATAATTAATCTTAAAGAATTACTATGGAACAGGGATTGGAGGTATCGCAATGAAGGAATACTTGATAATACTCATCTTAGATTTTTTACAAAAAAAAGTATTATTAGAATATTTGATGAATGCGGCTATGAGATAGTGAAAATCAAAGGGATTAATCCTTATGGCAGAAAGTTGTTTTTTGGAATTTTTAACATACTGACTTTGGGTTTTTTTTCTGATTCGAAATATCTTCAATACGGATGCCTTGTTCGTAAGAAGTTATTTATTTTTTAGATTTCATTTTGTTCTGTACATATTTTAATTCAGACAGGTCGTGGGCTAAATCAAGGAGATTGAGGTAAGCACCCTGTGTATTCTGCAAATAAACATTTTTTATTCTTTGGTTCGTACCATCATCAGAGAAACTAATAAAAGTATTTATTTGGGATTGAAATTTAATTAAATTATCTTTTAATTCTACATCAAGCTTATTGAATCCTTCTTCGCCTTGTTTGGTTTTTTTTAAGGCTTCAAAAAGATACCAGATAGAAGCACCATTAAAAATGAAATCATTTATCAAATTTTCCTGCCCAAAGGTAGCCCCAATCTCAAGGAAAATCTCGAGGTCATTTGGTTTTCTAAGGTTACCTCCTGATGAATCCTGGAGAAATTTGACTACTTCCTTTGTATCTTGTGAGATAATCATTGATGTTATCAATACTGAATTGTCGCTACAATTGAATTAAAGATTTTATCAATTTCTATCTGGGATGGTAAAGACTTACCTGTTATATTCATAGGAATCAGTGCAAATTCATAGTATTGGTTGATAGATGATTTAAAGACCGCAGTTTGGGAAACAAGGGCGCCGGATGAGTTGGAATAATTATATTTGGCAAATGACATAGTACCTAATTGCATTAATGAATATTTACCAACCTGTTTGACTGCCCCTGCAGTTTTATTTTCATGATAGCTTAAGCTTGTCCTTGCTAACCCGAGAAGTCCTTCCTTACTTACGATACTGTCTGTAATATCATTTTTTCTTATGGCTGAGAAGACAGCACTGAGTGTATAGTCGGGATTGACAGCGACCGCAAATACATCGGCTGAAGCTTTTTCTTCAACATTTACAAAAAACCAGTCCTGTGGAAGAAAAGCAATTATGTCTCCTTTTTTAGAGCGTACAAGTTTGTCGGACATAGGTATTTCAGGTTTAGGGCTTAGGTTTATCATTGTAACTTCATCTTCGACAGTATTGTGTTTGACAACAATACAGCCGCTGATGAGAACAAGGGTTAAAATGAGAATTATGCTTTTTATATTTATCATCATGACAATATTAATATTCCTCAATGTGTAAAGCACCCGGATTTTTTTTGGAATGACGAGTGTAATTACGTTTAATTAGAAAATCAGAAACCGAAGCAATCATCTTTGGATTACCACAGAGAAAGAAATGGGTTTTTTCCGGATTTATTTCAATCCCGATATTTTCTAAAATTTTGTTATTAAGATGTATTTCTATGTAACCTCTTAAGCCTTTCCAAGAATCGTCAGCCTGAAGCAGAGTGGGATAATAATAAAAATTTTCAAAATTATAATCAATAAATTCAAGTTCGCTTCGGTAACCGAGGTCCCACAAATAAGCGGCACCATGTATGACGACTAACTTAGTATCTTTATGTTCCTTAAGGTGTGAACGCAGGAAGGATATATATGGTGCAAGCCCCGTTCCTGTTGCAATCATAACAATATTACATCCGGGCGGTGTAAGGTCGAGATTGAAAAAGCCGAGAATCCTTTTATCAACCCAAATCCTGTTCCCTTGGGTGAGATTAAACAATCTCGGTGTTAGAGTACCCGATTTAACCTGGCTTATATAAAACTCAAAGTCCTGGGTTTCATGGTTAGCAGAGGCTATCGAGTAGGGGCGCTTAATAAGTGATTCAGGCTTTAAATTCTCCTCTTGTATGACGGAATTAGGCGAACGCTGTTCGCTGGCAAGTAATCCTATTGCAGTAAATTGCCCAGCCCTGAAAGTTGTTCTCGGTTCGTCGGTTCTGATTCTTAGCACCATTAAATCAGGAGTGATAAGTATTTTTCCGGTAACGGTTGCATTGTATGGTGAATTTTCCATAAATACCAATAAAAATCAAATAAAACTAAATCCTTTCCATCGATTTTTAATCAACTGAAAAAGAAAATACGGATTTTATAAATAAAATAAACGTTAAAAATATGAAATAATTGAAAAAATTAAAATTTGTTTTTTAAGAAAAATCAAATAACTAAAAATGGCTTGATGAAAAAATCGGACTACAATGGAAAGCAAAAATTTCATATTATTTTTAAAAACATATTGGTTATATTAATAATTTTTCTTAATTTTGTTGTCCTTTTAACTGGGTAGGTACCGAAGCGGTTAAACGGGGCAGACTGTAAATCTGCTGGGCACAGCCCTACGGAGGTTCGAATCCTTCCCTGCCCACAGATGAAATTGTATCGGAAAGATATGATGCGGGAGTAGCTCAGTTGGTAGAGCATCAGCCTTCCAAGCTGAGGGTCGCGGGTTCGAACCTCGTCTCCCGCTCAAAATTTTAAAGTGAATGTTCGTTGATATTTTTACTGCTGAGTAGGATAAATCTCGTTTTTAGAAATTAAAATGAATTGCGGGAATAGCTCAGTTGGTAGAGCATCAGCTTCCCAAGCTGAGGGCCGCGGGTTCGAATCCCGTTTCCCGCTCGTGTGAAGTAAGGCTGATGTAGCTCAGTTGGTAGAGCACATCCTTGGTAAGGATGAGGTCACCGGTTCAATCCCGGTCATCAGCTCCAAGGGATTGATTAGGGGTGTAGCTCAATTGGCAGAGCGACGGTCTCCAAAACCGTAGGCTGCGGGTTCGATTCCTGCCGCCCCTGCTGTGAAACAAAAAGGATTTTTTTATGATTGGAAAAATTAAAGAATTTGCAAATGATGTAGTCAAGGAAATGAAAAAAGTTTCCTGGCCCTCAAAAGAACAATTGAAGGAATCAACAATCGTTGTGATTATTACCACGATTATTATTACTCTTATTGTCCTTGCGATTGACAAAATTATGGATTTGTTAATCAAGGGTATTTTCGCTTAATATTACTAACGCTTCTATCCCGACATGGACGAAATTGAAAATATGGAAGAAATAGATAACATTCAAACAGATGATACAGAAATTGATTCTGACTTAGCTGATACTGAAATTATTTCGGAAGAAGCCGGTTCGGATTCAATTGAAGCTGATGTTGAAAATGTTGAAGAAGAGATTGAAGCAATCGAATCAGTTTCTGATATTCCTGAAACAGATGCCGAAGTTGTGGAAGCTAAGGCAGAAGTGGATTCAGAGGCTGATACTCTTGTGACGGAAGCCTTTGTTAATGAATCCGAAAATGTAATTTCAGAAGCTATACCTGTTGTGGATACCAATAAACCTGACGGGAAGTGGTATGCCATCCGTACATTTACCGGTCATGAAACTAAAGTAAAACTCTCGATTGAAGCTGAAGTAAAAAGATTGAAACTTAACGAAAGAATACTTGAGGTTATTATTCCCCAGGAAACTGTTTTTGAAGTCAGGGGAGGAAAGCGAAGAACCAAGATTAAAAACTTTCTACCGGGTTATATTTTAGTCAAAGCTGTTATGGACAAGAAGATAATCGAGATTATTACTAATGTTCCTTCGGTGGTGAGTTTTGTAGGGAATAGGGCACAACCTTCACCATTGCAGCCGCATGAAATTGATAGGATAATCGGCAGGGTTGAGGAAAGAAGAAGCATAGCAACGATAGTAACACGTTTTGAAATCGGAGACCCGGTTAAAGTCATTGAAGGGCCATTTACGAATTTCAATGGCACCGTTAAAGAAGTAAATCATGAAAAACAAAAACTAAAAGTTGAAGTCGGAATACTTGGAAGAAAAACTCCGGTTGAACTTGATTTCAGTCAGGTCGAACTTGAAAATCATTGATTATAATAATAAGATTTTGTAATATTTTTTTTAGTTGAGAAATGGCAAAGAAATTAGCGGGAACGTTCAAATTGCAGTTAAATGCCGGCGAAGCCACAATGGCTCCGCCTGTGGGGCCTGCATTCGGACAAAGAGGCCTAAACGGAATGGAATTTGTGAAACAATTCAATGCTAAAACAGCAAAACAAAAAGGAACAATATTACCTGTTCTTGTAACCTTTTTTACTGATAAATCTTTCACGTTTATTGTAAAATCACCACCTGCATCAATTTTGTTGTTACAGGCTGCCGGAATCAAAAAAGGTTCTGCGGAATCCAATAAAACAAAAGTCGGCAACGTAACAGTAAAGCAATGTGAAGAAATCGCAAAAATAAAAATGGAAGATTTGAACTGCGATACTGTCGAAAGCGGTATCGAAATGGTAAAAGGCACTGCAAGAAGTGTAGGTATTGTAGTCGAAGGATAATAAAATTTGTAAAATATAATTTAAATCAACAATGAGTGATTCGGGAAAAAGATATAAGTCATTAACAAAAAGCTATGATTCGTCTCAAATGTATCCGTTTCAGGATGCCATAGCAATAGTAAAAAAGAATGCGACGGCAAAGTTTGACGAATCGTTTGAAGTTGCCATCAGGCTTGGCGTTGACCCAAGGAAAGCCGACCAGCTTGTTCGCGGTACGGTTTCCCTGCCGCATGGCACCGGCAAAACAGTCAGGGTGCTTGTTCTGGCTAAGGCTCCAAAGGACAAGGAAGCTTTGGATGCGGGAGCAGACTATGCAGGACTGGATGAATATGTAGAGAAAATCAAAAACGGCTGGACCGAAATAGATGTAATAATTGCAACACCTGACGTTATGGGTGAAGTCGGCAAGCTCGGAAGAATTCTTGGCCCAAGGGGTTTAATGCCAAATCCAAAGAGTGGAACGGTAACTTTTGACCTCGACAAAGCCGTTAAGGATGTCAAGGGAGGAAAGATTGAATACAGGGTTGACAAAACCGGTAACATCCAGGCAGCAATAGGTAAATGCTCTTTTGAACAAAATAAGCTTATTGATAATGTGGCGACTTTTTATTCAAGCATTATGCGTTCAAAACCAAGCACGGCAAAAGGGAAGTATATTAAAGCTATATATTTTAGCTCTACAATGGGCCCAAGTGTTGTCGTGAACGAGCAGTCATTACAGACAAAAGAATAAACAGGACTATTACGCGCTCTTAACAAAGGCGTAGCTTCTCTGCCCCTCGGGGTTTGTGCCTTAGTTAAGAATAATATAAATGGTAAAATATGATTACAAAACAAAGAAAACAGGAAATAGTTTCTGAGCTTGCAGAAAAGTTCAGGAAAGCAAATGGATTCTATCTTGTTGACTTTGTCGGTATGAATGTCGGTGATTCAATCAGAATCCGCCGGGTATTCAAAAAAATGAACGTGGATTACAGGGTTGCTAAGAATACCTTGATTCTGCGTGCTTTGAAAGAAGTCGGCGATTATCAGTTACCCACTGAAATTTTCAGCGGCCAGACAGCTATTATTTTTGGCTATGATGACCCTGTATCGCCTGCGAAAACGTTGAAGGAAAATATTGATAAGTTCAATAAACCCTTATTCAAGGGTGCTTATATTGACGGACAGTTCTTCGATGCAAAGCAGCTTAAAACGGTTGCTTCATTACCGACCAAACAGGATTTGATGGCATCTATTGTTGGAAGCCTGCACGCACCAATCACCGGAATTGTCGGTTCAATCAATGCCGTGATGCGTGATTTGGCAAGTGTTATAGAAGAGGTTGCCAAAAAACAGGCGGCTTAATTTTTTTTTGAAAAAATAATTTAGGAGAAAAACAATGTCAGCTATAGTAGAAGAATTAGTTGAGAAAATTTCCGGTCTAACGTTACTTGAAGCAGCGGAATTAAAAAAAGAATTAGAGGATAAATTTGGTGTATCTGCAGCGGCACCGGTTATGGTTGCCGGCATGGGGGCACCGGCAGCAACTGAAGCTCCAAAAGAGGAAGAACAAACCGAATTTGCAGTGGAATTAACCGATATGGGCGATAAAAAACTCAACGTTATCAAGGTGATTCGCGAGATTACCGGACTTGGATTGAAAGAAGCCAAGGACATGGTCGAGGGTGCGCCAAGCGTCGTAAAAGAAAGTGCTTCAAAAGATGAAGCTAATGAAATCAAGAAGAAGCTCGAAGAACAGGGTGCAAAGGTTACATTAAAGTAAAAACGTATAATTTGGAAATATGATATTGGGAGTTTGCGGCTCGATACCGCAACTCCCAACACTACTTTAATTTGATGGTAATATTTAGTGAATTTTTGGTTACAAGTTTCCGTTAAAGGAAAATTTTAAATAGTATGCCGATTAATGAAAATGTCTTAGAATTTTTTGAAGTGTTTTCCATGTGGAAATGCTTCAAAAAATCCTAATTTTTGAGAACAAAAATTTTAAAGAATTGGAGGTTCCCTGTGAGCACCACAAAATCAAATGAGCCGAAATTTTATATAGGTAAAGACCATATAGTCAGGCTTAGAGATAGGGTTGATTTTTCGACAACCAAAAAAATAACGGATTATCCTGACTTGCTGGATGTCCAGAATAAATCTTACAGTGATTTCCTGCAGGATAACCTTACTCCTGCAGACAGGAGAAACATAGGGCTTCAGCTTGCATTTAAAAATAATTTTCCTATCGAAGATTCCTCAGGCGTTTTTCAGCTTGAATTTCTTCACTATTCGGTTGAGATGCCAAAATACAGCGAAGACGAGTGCAGAGAAAGAGAGCTTACTTTTGCAAAACCCCTGAAGGCTAAACTCAGATTATCCAGCAAAGCCGAAAAAAATTCCGAGGACTATATCGAATCGGTTGAACAGGAAGTATATTTAGGCAATATACCTTCAATGACATCAAGGGGAACATTTATTATAAATGGAGCAGAACGAGTGATTGTATCACAGCTCCACCGTTCACCGGGGGTGTTTTTTGATGACACTTTACATCCCAACGGTACCAGAATTTATACAGCCCGGATTATTCCTTTCAGAGGCTCATGGATAGAATTTGCAACTGATATTCATGATGTGATGTTTGCATATATTGACAGGAAGAAGAAATTTCCTGTAACAACATTGCTGAGAGCACTTGGTTATTCTTCTGACGAGGAATTGCTAAATCTTTTTGATTTAGCTGAATTTCTTGATATTGAAGAAATAGATGAGACTTTAGTAGGTAAGCGGATAGCATCCGATTTGATTGATATGGCAACCGGAGAAATTATAGCAATCCGTGATACTGTGATTACAGAAGAACTTCTCGAAAATATGAAAAATGCCGAGCTTAGTTCATTGAAGGTTTATAAATACTCTGACCCGAATGATGAGCCTATAATTGCCAGAACTTTGGCAAAAGATACTTCGAGAACGAGAGAAGATGCATTAGAGGCAATTTACAGGCAACTTCGTTCAAGCGAACCGCCTGATATTGCAACTGCTGAGGCTTTACTTGAAAAGTTATTTTTCAATCCCAAAAGATATGATTTGGGTGTTGTCGGAAGGTTCAGAATTAATCAAAAACTGAAACTAAAGGTTGACCTGGCAATAACAACCCTTGAAAAGGATGATATCGTTGCGATTATAAAACACCTTATCAAACTTCATGATGACAAGCAAAGCGGTGATGATATTGACCATCTCGGTAACCGCCGTGTCAGAACTGTAGGTGAACAACTTACAGCCCAATTTAATGTTGGTTTGGCTCGTATGGCAAGGACAATAAAAGAAAGAATGGGCATTCATGATGGTGAGCAGTTAGCTCCCGCAGAACTTGTAAATGCAAGAACCATAAGTTCAGTAATTAATCAGTTCTTCGGAACTAACCAATTATCACAATTTATGGACCAGACAAATCCCCTTGCAGAGTTAACTCATAAGAGGAGAACTTCAGCATTAGGCCCGGGTGGATTAACACGAGAAAGAGCAGGGTTTGAGGTGCGTGACGTACATTATACACATTATGGAAGGTTATGTCCAATCGAAACTCCTGAAGGCCCGAACATAGGTTTAATTTCATCTCTTGCTATTCATGCAAGAATAAATGACCTTGGGTTTATTGAGACTCCATACAGAAAAGTTGTAAAAGGCAAGATAATTGACGAGATTATTTATCTGACCGCAGAGAAAGAAGACGGATATATTATTGCACCAGCTTCGTCGCCTTTCAATGATAAAGGAATGTTGACCGGAGATAAGATTAAAGCAAGAAAATCGGGTGATTTCGTTGTTGTATCTACTCATGATGTAGAATTTGTTGATATATCAACTGACCAAATAACAAGTGCAGCGTCATCACTTATTCCGTTTCTCGAACATGACGATGCCAACCGTGCCCTCATGGGTTCTAATATGCAGCGTCAGGCAGTACCACTCGTCAAACCTACTGCACCAATTGTTGGTACTGGTATGGAAGCAAAAGTTGCAAAAGATTCACGGACATTACTGCTCGCAGAAGGAGACGGAGAAGTTGAGTATGTATGCTCCGATTATATCCGTGTCAGGTATGACGACAAACGAACTGATAAAGAGAAACTGACAAGTTTTGATTTTAGGAAAATGGTAACCTATCCTATATTGAAGTTTTTTAGAACAAATCAGGATACCTGTATAAACCAAAGGCCTATTGTAAAACAGGGCCAAAAAGTAGTAAAAGGCATGCCGCTCGCAGATGGTGCTTCGACCGACAGAGGTGAGCTTGCATTAGGCCAAAATGTAATGGTTGCATTCATGCCCTGGAGAGGTTATAACTTTGAAGATGCTATAATAGTATCCGAAAGACTTGTTGCCGAAGATATTTTTACATCAATTCATATTGAAGAATTTACTTTACAGGTTCGCGATACCAAACGCGGCGAAGAGGAATTCACCAGAGAAATTCCAAATGTCAGCGAAGAAGCTACAAAGGATTTGGATGAAGACGGTATCATCAGAACCGGTGCTAAGGTACAGGAAGGCGATATACTGATTGGTAAAATCACTCCCAAAGGCGAAACCGACCCGACACCGGAAGAAAAACTTTTAAGGGCAATTTTCGGTGATAAAGCAGGTGATGTGAAAGATGTTTCGCTCAAAGCAACACCCGGATTAAAGGGTGTCGTTATTAATACAAAACTTTTCACCAGGAGAGTAATTGTCAGTGAGAAAGATGGTAAAACAGAAGAAAAGAAAAGGCAGGAAAATCTCAATAAAAGAGAAAAGGATACATTAAAAGACCTGGACGATGACTTTATTAAAAGGTTAATATCAGTTCTGACCGGAAAAACCATTCTCGGTATCAGACACGATAATGGTTCCGTTGCTATCAGGAGTGGAGTTAAGATAACAGGCAAAGAAATAGATAATCATTATAAAAACGAAGCTTTGAAGCCTGAACTAATAGATGTCGAGCATGAAATTATTTCCGGGAAAGAAGATTCCAAGTTGGTAAAGACTATGATAAAGAATTATCATGCAAAAAGGAATCATGTTATTGCCATTTTCAAAGCCGAACGAAGTAAAATAGCCGCTGGCGATGAACTTCAACCCGGTATTCTTCAAATGTCTAAAGTATATATAGCAAAGAAAAGAAAACTCCAGATTGGTGATAAAATGGCAGGCAGGCATGGAAATAAGGGTATAGTTTCGAAGATTGTACCACAGGAAGATATGCCGTTCTTACCGGATGGTTCACCTGTGGACATTGTACTTAATCCATTAGGCGTACCTTCAAGAATGAACCTCGGTCAGCTTTTCGAAACAGCACTTGGCTGGGCAGGGGTAAAGCTTGGATTACAGTTTGCAACACCGATTTTCGACGGTGCCAGTTGGGAGGATGTAAGTAATTATCTGGAAAAAGCAGGACTTCCTGCAGGGGGAAAGACAATCCTTTACGATGGCAGGACCGGTGAAACTTTTGATGAAAAAATCACTGTCGGTGTAATTTATATGCTAAAGCTTTCTCACTTGGTTGAAGATAAAATTCATGCAAGGTCAATTGGCCCATACTCACTTATTACTCAGCAGCCATTGGGAGGAAAAGCCCAGTTCGGCGGTCAGAGACTTGGTGAGATGGAAGTCTGGGCACTTGAAGCATATGGAGCCGCCCATACTTTGCAGGAGATGATTACACTAAAATCGGATGATGTTCAGGGCAGGGCGAAAATGTATGAAGCTATTGTAAAGGGCGATAATATGCCAACTCCGAATATACCTGAGTCGTTCAATGTTCTTATTCGTGAGCTTCAGGGCTTGTGCCTTGATTTAAATATTGATTAATATAAAGAAAAATAAATTTAATAAGAGGAGCAAAAATGCAATCGAAATCAATTCCCAGAAAGGGATTTTCGCGCATATCAATTAAAATTGCTTCACCTGACGATATACTCAACAGGTCAAATGGCGAAGTAACAAAACCGGAGACAATCAACTACAGGTCTTTCAGGCCTGAAAAGGACGGATTGTTCTGTGAGAAAATTTTCGGTCCGATTAGAGACTGGGAATGCGCCTGTGGTAAATATAAACGAATAAGGTATAAGGGTATCGTTTGCGACAGATGCGGAGTTGAAGTTACACAGAAATCTGTCAGGCGTGAACGTATGGGGCATATTATGCTTGCTGTCCCGGTTGTTCATATTTGGTTCCTGAGAACTCTCCCAAGTAAAATCAGTGCAATTCTCGGGATGCCTACAAAGGATATTGAAAGGATTGTCTATTATGAATCATATATTGTTGTTCAACCCGGAAAAACAGGTTTACAACAAAAAGACTTATTAACAGAAGACCAATATCTGGATATATTGAGTAATCTGTCCGAAGAAGAATTAAATATGGATGATGATGACCCTAATAAATTCATTGCCCACATTGGCGGCGAAGCAATTAAAGAATTACTAAAGAGGGTTGAACCGGAGACATTATATGGTGAATTAAAAGCATTGCTCAAGGAAGAGACTTCACAGCAGAAAAAAACAGATTTACTTAAGAGGCTTCGTACTCTCGATTCCTTCAGGCAGGCACAGAGAAATAATCTGAATAACCGTCCCGAGTGGATGGTCCTTGATGTTGTGCCGGTAACTCCTCCCGACCTCAGACCCCTCGTGCCTCTCGAAGGAGGCAGGTTTGCAACTTCCGACCTGAATGATTTATATCGCAGAGTTATTATCAGAAATAACAGGCTTAAGAGACTGATTGATATTAAGGCTCCTGAAGTTATCTTAAGAAATGAAAAGCGAATGCTTCAGGAATCGGTTGATGCACTTTTTGACAACAGCCGCCGTGCTGTCAGAAGCGAATCGCAGCGTGCTTTGAAATCACTTGCAGACACATTGAAAGGTAAAACAGGAAGGTTCAGGCAGAATCTACTCGGTAAGAGAGTTGACTATTCAGGCCGTTCGGTAATTGTTGTAGGTCCTGAACTGAGGCTTCATGAATGTGGCCTTCCTAAAGACATGGCTGTTGAATTATTCAAACCTTTTATTATCAGGAAACTGATAGAAAGGGGACATGTTAAAACAGTCAAGAGTGCAAAGAAAATGGTTGAGAGAAAGACTAACGAAGTTTGGGATATTCTTGAAAAAGTGATTGAAGGGCATCCCGTTCTGCTCAACCGTGCGCCGACATTACACAGGCTTGGTATTCAGGCATTCCAGCCAAGACTGATTGAAGGTAAAGCCATTCAGCTGCATCCATTGGTCTGTACTGCTTTCAACGCTGACTTCGACGGTGACCAGATGGCGGTTCACATACCTATAAGTTATGAAGCTCAGCTTGAAGCTTTACTTCTGATTTTAGCTCCTCATAATATCATGCACACTCAGAATGGCGACCCAATTGCCGTACCTTCGCAGGATATGGTGCTTGGTGTATATTATCTAACAAAAGTAAGGCATGAAGCACAGGGCGAGGGCAAGATGTTTTCTTCTTCAGACGAAGTTATTATTGCTTATAATTCTGGTATAATAAATTTACATGCCAAAATTAAAGTCAGGATTAACGGCGAGCTAATTGAAACAACAACAGGCAGAGTATTATTCAACAAAATAGTACCTGAAGAATTAGGATTCCTAAACGAACTTCTTGCAAAGAAAAGATTGAGGCAAATTATTGGTATTTGTTTTAGGAAAGCTGGGCTTGCAAAGACTGTTGAATTTCTCGATGCTCTGAAAGATATAGGATTTAAGTTTGCTACAAAGGGTGGTATGTCGGTTAGTATTAACGATGTTCTTGTACCAATTGATAAGTTGGTTATCATTGGCCAGGCACAGAAGAAAATAGATGAAATTGAATTTGCTTACCAAAACGGCGTGATAAGTAGTGGTGAGAGATATAATAAAATTATAGACACATGGTCAACTGCAACAAACAGGGTGGCGGATAAGTTATACTCAGAATTATCCAAGGCTCAACAGGGATTCAATACATTTTGGATGATGCTCGATTCACAGGCAAGAGGTTCTAAAGAACAGATACGTCAGCTTGCCGGTATGCGAGGCTTAATGGCAAAACCAAAAAAATCTCTTTCAGGCTCGACCGGTGAATTAATTGAAAATCCGATTATTGCAAACTTTAAGGAAGGTTTGTCAATACTTGAATATTTTATATCTACACACGGTGCGAGAAAAGGTCTTGCCGATACGGCTTTGAAAACAGCTGATGCAGGTTATTTGACAAGAAGGCTTCATGACGTTGCACAGGATGTTATTATATCTGATAATGACTGTGGGACAATCCGTGGTGTCGATATGACAGCCCTTAAGGATGGAGAAGAAATAAAAGAACCGTTGTTTGAACGAATTCTCGGCAGAGTTACACTCAAAGATATTGAGAATCCATTAACCGGAGAAATCATTGCTCGTGCCACTGATGTGATTGACGAGGAAATAGCGAACAGGATTGAGCAGACCTCAATCGAATCGGTTACTATTCGTTCCGTTCTAACATGCGAGTCGAGGCAGGGTGTTTGTGCCAAATGCTATGGACGTAACCTTGCAACCGGACAGCTTGTTGACACAGGCGAAGCAGTCGGTACGATAGCTTCCCAGTCAATCGGAGAGCCTGGGACACAGTTAACGCTAAGAACCTTCCATACGGGTGGTACGGCTTTGCTGGTTGCTTCGCAGTCCTCTGTCGTAGCTAAGTTCGACGGACAGATTCAATTTGAAAATGTAAGGATTGTCAGCTATGAAGGAGATGAAGGTGAGACCCAACTTGTTGTCAGCCGCAGCGGTGTCATAAATATCGTTGACCCCGATAGTAATAGAACATTGACTAAATATGATGCAACTTATGGGGCAATTCTTCATGTCAAGAATGGATTTTTAATAAAGAAGGGCCAGATGATTTACGAATGGGACCCCTATAACGCTTCAATAATTACCGAAGTCGAAGGAAGAATCCGTTACAGGGACCTTGTCCATAACGTTACTTACCGTGAAATCAATGATGAACAGACAGGCCATATAACAAAGGTTGTTGTCGAATCACGCGACAGGACAAAATCACCGACAATTGATTTAATTGATGACTCCGGTAAAGTTCTGAAATCGTATAGTATTCCGACAAAAGCTCAGCTTAGAGTTGAAGATGATGATGTTGTCGGAGTGGGTACACCACTTGTCAAAATTCCGAGAGACCTCGGCAGAATGCGTGATATTACAGGTGGTTTGCCCAGGGTTACCGAACTATTTGAAGCAAGAGCTCCGCAAAATCCGGCAATCGTTTCGGAAATTGACGGTATTGTTTCATTTGAAAAGATGAAGAGAGGACAAAGAATAATAATCGTAACAAGCAGCGACGAAAAAACGAAGCTTGAATACAGCGTACCGATTGGTAAATACATTCTCGTTCAGGAAGAAGATTTCGTTCGTGCAGGTGACAGGCTTACCGAAGGTTCGATTAATCCTCATGATATATTACGTATCAAGGGAGCTAATGCGGTTCAGGAATACCTTGTGAACGAGATTCAGGAAGTTTACCGTATGCAGGGTGTCAAGATTAATGATAAGCATATTGAAGTCATAGTAAGGCAGATGCTACAGAAGGTAAAAATAGTTGATTCAGGTGATTCTTCGATGCTTGAAAACGAGAACATTGATAAAATCAAGTTCCTGGATGAAAATATGGAATTGAAGAATCAGGTAGCTGTCATTGAACCCGCTGATTCCAAGATGAAGGTTATGCAGCTTGTTGACAAGAGAGTAATGAGAAGCATTAACCAGGAATTGAAGAAGAAAACGAAGAAAACTGCAACAACCCGTAATGCCGAACCTGCTATTGCAGAGCCTATTTTACTCGGTATTACTCAGGCATCGTTGACAACTGAAAGCTGGCTCTCTGCTGCATCATTCCAGGAAACCACAAGAGTGCTTTCGGACGCTTCCGTTTCAGCGAAAATTGACCACCTGATTGGCTTGAAAGAAAATATTATCCTTGGCCAGCTTATACCTGCAGGTACAGGTTTAAGGACTTACCAGGATATGATGATTGACAGCCAGGTTGGTAATATCTTCGGAACAAAGAAAGTAGAACCCGAAGAAGAAGAAATAGACGAAGATGATATTCCTGTAGCTAAGGGAGTTAAGTTTATTTACAAATAATAACATCTGAATGTTTTAATAAAAGCCGCTTGATATGAGCGGCTTTTTGTTAAAAAATGACTTATGGATAGTGAAATTATTGAATTAGAATCTTCGACTAAGATTAGAGTCAGGTATGCAGAAACAGATAAGATGGGTTTTGTTTATAATGGCATGTATTTCACCTATTTTGAAGTAGGTAGAACTGAAATGATGAGAAAAGCCGGGCTTCCTTATTCGGAATTAGAGAAATTAGGCTACCAGCTCCCATTAGTTTCTGCTCATGTTGATTTTAAAAGCCCTGCATTCTACGATGATGAACTTGAAATAGTTGCTCATCTTAAATTTGAGAAAAAAGCCACAATGAAGATAAATTATAATATTTTTCGTGATAATTCGACAATTGCAGAAGGTTATACTGTACATAGTTTTATTAATGCAGTTACAAAGAAGCCCGTTAGGCCACCGAAAGTTTTTATCGAGGCTCTTGAGTCTGCAAGTAAACAAAAATGATAAGGAGTGATTATTAAGCTTTCGCTTACTAAATTTCACAATTGAAGGAAAATAAGAAATGAATTTACATAAGTTTATTTTAATTGCTTTGTATTTTTCTGCTTCGTCAGTTTTGTATTCAAGCACAACTACTCCTTTCCAATTTTTAAGATTTAACGAAAGCGCCCGTGCGGCGGCTCTGGCTGGTTGTTTTGTTGCTATGCCCGAAGATGCAGGTGCTGTGTTCTTTAATCCTGCAACAATTTCAACCGTAACAGAGAAGCACTTTTCCACTACATTTCTAAAGCACATACTCGATATAAATTCCGGAAATGTTACATACATTAAAAAGTATGATGATGTAGGTACATTTGCAGGAGCAGTCAGCTTTACAAGCTATGGCTCGTTTGATTATGCAGACCAGTATGCAAACCGTAACGGCACCACTTTCGGTGCAGTGGACATGATGCTCTCAGGCACCTACTCAAATGAACTTGATTCTAATCTTTATTATGGGGTAAGTGCCAAATTTTTTATGGTAACTCTTGAAAAGTACAGTACCACTGGCTTTGCAGTTGATGCAGGATTGATTTACCTGATGCCTGAGAAAAGAACAAACATTGGTATTTCAATTCTTCATGCAGGAACGGAAATAACAACAATTGGCGGCGAGAGCGTAGGTATTCCCTTAGATATAAGAGCAGGTTTCAATCACAGGCTTCGCGGATTACCACTGCTAATTAACTTCTCGTTCAATCACCTTGCCGACAGAACAGATAATTTCTTTGATAAATTTATGAATTTCTCGATTGCAGGGGAATTATATGTTGGCAAATATGTACAGGCAAGAGTAGGATATAATAACCAGATAAGGAAGGAAACATCACCCTCTACTGACAGAGGTTTATCGGGTTTTTCCGGTGGTGTGGGTGTGAAAACAAACGATTTCAATATTGACTATGGTGCGGCACAAATCGGCAAATCGGCTTTGCTACATAGATTCAGTATCAGCCTTGACTTATAATTATGTTTTATAAATTAATAATCGGAATAGTTATGAAGAAAATTTTAATATCATTATTTCTCTTTGTGCTGGCTTCTGCATCGGCATATTCTCAGTTACAGCAGCAACAGCCGCCGCCAAAGTTAAAACCTACTTTTCATGTGGAAGACCTTGTGTTTGTCTATCAGACACTTGAAACAGTTGACATATCAGGCGGTGAAGTTGACGTATTTCTCGAAGTGAGAAACTTTTTACAGGCAACAATCAAGAGTATTCAGGAAGCAAAAAAGCAAGCCGGTGATACTTACCAGACGGAAATTCCACTGCCTTTAGCACAAAACATGCTTTCATTCCTCTCGAGGGCAAAATTCAGCGGAAGAAATGCCGAACTATACAAAAGATTTGTTGATTCATTAGTGGAATCATCAAAAGCATTACAACCGCAACAGGGAAATAAATAGAAATTGAATTATTTTTTTTTTGTTATAACCACACCTTTAAAGGTGTGGTTATTTAATTTCAGCAATACTTCGCATCAAATTCCTTATAAAGCGGGAAGCGTGATGTCAATTCCTTAACTTCATTCTTTACCTGCTTAATTACATCTTCTTTGTCGAAATTCATCACGACTTTATCGAGCATATCTGCTATTTGCCTCATCTCATCTTCTTTCATGCCGCGTGTGGTCATTGCGGGTGTGCCAAGCCTTATGCCTGATGTAACGAGAGGCGGTTTCTGGTCGTAAGGTACAGCATTTTTGTTGCAGGTAATTCCTGCGGCATCCAAAGATTCTTCTGCCTGCTTGCCTGTCAGGTTCTTATTAGTCAGGTCAACGAGCATCAGGTGATTGTCAGTCCCTCCGCTGACAAGATTGTATCCTTTCTTGGTTAATGCCTCTGCAAATGCTTTTGCATTTTTCATTACCTGTATAATATATTGATTAAATTCCTCTGTCAGGCACTCGCCGAAAGCCACAGCCTTAGCGGCTATAACGTGCATCAAAGGACCACCCTGTATACCGGGCATGACCCATGAATCAATGATTTCACCCATCTTTTTTGTTCTTCCTGATTTCGGAGCTACCAAGCCGAATGGATTGTCATAATCCTTACCAAGGAGGATTACTCCTCCTCTGGGGCCTCTCAATGTTTTATGAGTCGTACTCGCTACAACATGGCAGTATGGCAGGGGATTATTCAAATGTCCCTTTGCTATCAGTCCTGCGGGATGTGCTATATCGGCAAATAAAAATGCACCGTATCTATCTGCAATTTCCCTGAATGTCTTGAAGTCAATGTCTCTCGGATAAGCAGAAGCACCGACTGTAATCATTTTGGGTTTGTGCAGTTTTGCCAAATCTTCCACCATGTTGAAGTCAATTCTTCCTGTTTCTCTGGCTAATTCATAAGGAATAAATTTAAAAAACCTGCCTGAAAAATTAACTGGTGAGCCGTGTGTGAGATGTCCTCCGTGAGCAAGGCTCAATCCCATAACTGTGTCGCCATGCTGAAGGTAGGAAAAGTAAACTGCCATGTTCGCCTGGCTTCCGCTGTGGGGCTGAACATTTGCATATTCCGCACCGAATAACTTTTTAATCCTGTCGCGTGCAAGATTTTCTGAAACATCAACCCATTCACAGCCGCCATAGTAGCGTTTTCCCGGGTATCCTTCGGCATATTTGTTTGTTAGCACAGAACCTTGTGCCTGCATTACCGAAGGTGATGTAAAATTTTCACTTGCGATTAATTCGATTTTTTCTTTTTGACGTCTGTATTCACCTACAACTGCATCGTACAATTCATTATCTGTTTGCTTGACAATATCGTACATAATTTACCTTCAAATTTTAGTTTTGTTAATTATATTCATGCAATCTAAAACATAAGAAATTAATTCGCAAAATAGGAATCGGGAAATGGGAGTTGGGAAATGGGAATTGGAATTTGAATTAAACAGGTTTATCACGTAGTGATTATATATTAGTAGCTAATGAATTACCAGGACGACGCTTATCCCGTAGGGATTATATTGGTGATATATAACCCCTACGAGGTAACTTGTGCTAATGACATATCCTAATCTATTAATGTTCATTCCCTAAAGGATTGGTACTTGATTAATAAAAATATTTTTTGGAAATAATTACATTTGTTTGTAATATTCCATACTATAATAATAGAAGAAAGAATAAAATTTAATATTAAGTATAAAAAAGGAATAAACTCATGCTCGAAAAGATTAAAGAATTGCTTGGTAAAGACGCACAAAATTTACTTGAATTCAACTCATCGAAAATCAAAAAGGAACAGCTTGAACTGCCGGGACCTGACTTCGTGGACAGGGTGTTTGCCCATTCGGACAGAAACAACCGTGTGCTGGGAAATTTACAATGGTTTTACATGCATGGCAGGCTTGCCGGAACAGGATACATGTCAATTTTACCTGTTGACCAGGGGATTGAACATTCAGCAGGTGCGAGTTTTGCAAAAAATCCGATTTACTTTGACCCGGCAAAGATTATTGAATTAGCAATCGAAGGCGGATGCAATGCAGTTGCTTCGACTTTTGGTGTGCTGGGGATTTGTGCGAGAAAATACGCTCACAAAATTCCGTTTCTTGTTAAGGTTAATCATAATGAACTTCTCACTTACCCGAATAAGTTCGACCAGATTATGTTTGGAAATATTCAGCAGGCTTATGACATGGGTGCCGCCGCTGTGGGAGCGACTATTTACTTCGGCTCACCCGAAAGCGGAAGGCAGATTGTGGAAGTTGCCGAGGCATTTGCCTTTGCCCATGAGTTGGGTATGGCAACTGTGCTATGGTGCTATCTGCGTAATCCGGAGTTTAAAAAAGATAAGGATTATCATGTATCTGCCGACCTGACCGGACAGGCAAATCATCTTGGTGTTACTATTCAGGCGGACATCATCAAACAGAAACTGCCCGAAAACAATGGCGGCTACACTGCGATGAATGCAGGTGGTGTAAGCTACGGAAAGATTGACAATAAGGTTTATACAGATTTAACTTCAGACCATCCCATTGACCTTTGCCGTTACCAGGTAGCGAACTGCTACATGGGAAAAATCGGCTTAATCAACAGCGGTGGAGCTTCGGGTGCAAACGACTTCGCCGAAGCCACAGCCACAGCCGTGATTAACAAACGTGCCGGTGGAATGGGCTTGATTTCAGGCAGGAAGGCATTCCAGCGTCCCATGGTTGATGGAGTGAAACTACTGAACACAATACAGGATGTGTATCTGTGTAAGGATGTTGGGGTGGCGTAGAGTAGAATTTGTGAATATTAAAACCGTTTGTGTAAGGTAATGTCACCCTGAGCGAAGTCGAAGGGTGTCATTCTGAGCGAAGTCGAAGGGTGTCATTCTGAGCGAAGTCGAAGAATCTCCTTGTGTCATTCTGAATATATTTCTGAATCTATGTTTATCACAATAATAAAATTTGTAAATTTGGAAAAAATATTTTCTTATTTAAGTAATGAAACCTTGGAGTATATCTACTACAGTTAGAAACCCTGAAAGAATAAGAGACTTTCTTGGTGTTTTAAAGCATTTGGAGGGAAAACCTTTCAATACAGATAATCAAGAGAAGTATCAAATCTTATTAATACAGAACAAATTTTATAAGCCATTAAATATTCCAATTAAATTCCAAAAATATTATGACAATCCAGAATTAGAAATACCTTTTAAAATTGCATCAGAAATTTTTTATCATCAAGATTATGAAGACCCTGCTATGCGCGGAAGACAATCTGTGAATCCATTAAATAAATTGGGTTTTTCAATAGCTCGAGAACGGGAAGGAAACATTATTATCACAGAACTTGGTAATCATTATATCTCAGGAGAATATGATATTGGTTATATTTTTTTTAAATCATTATTAAAACTTCAATTTCCTAATCCTTGGAGTAGTGATTTCTCTACGAAAGATGGCTTTGATGTACAACCATTAATTTCAACAATGCACTTGATAAATAATGTCAATAAAAAAAGTGATAAAAAAGGTTTGACCCAAATTGAGTTTTGTTTGTTTGTACCAACATTAATAAATAATAATCTTATTGATTATTATGTAGAAATGATATTTAAATACCGCAAAGAAAGAAACAAAGACAAATTCATAAAAGATTTTGCAAAGGAATTTTATCAAACAAATAATCTCATTGATAAACAAATTAAAAATTTCTATGAGTATGGTGATAACATAATGCGGTATTTCCGCTTGACAAAATATTTTAAGGTAGCAACAGATAAATTCGGATCCGATTGGAGAATTGATTTTGAACCGTCAAGGAAATTAGAGATTGAATTAATACTGAATAAATTTAATGGACAATCTTTAAAATTTAAAAACAAAGATGAATTTCTTAATTATATTTCTGATATAACACTGCCCAAACTCCCGTCTGAAGATTTAGTAAACTTAAAAGCTATTGCACATTCACTTGTTATTAATATTTTAAAATTTGCAAAAGATAATAATGTCTTACTTTCAAATCATGAGAAAAATATTATTGAATCAAGAATAGATGATGCTTCAAAAAAAGAAGTTGAAGAATTGATTAGTAATGTTCGAAAAATCAATCTTGCATTAATCGAAAGGCAAAATAAAAGTTATTTATTATATAATGTTGATAAACTTAAAAGTATAATATCCGATTTAAAAAATTCCAAAATATTAAAAAAATATGCACCCGAGCAATTTGAAAAAATTATCGCAGAAGCATTAAAAATTATCAATGATGAAATACGAATCCAACCAAATTACCCTGTTGATGATCAAGGAGAACCTATCGATCATGCATCGGGTGGTAAACCAGATATTGAGTGTTATTATAATTCATACAATGCTATTTGTGAAGTTACTCTAGATTCTTCCAGAAATCAATGGATGAGGGAATCTCAGCCAGTAATGAGACATCTTTGGGAATTTGAAAAGAGTAGTTCAAATACATTAAATTATTGTCTTTTTATCGCTCCAAAAATCCATATCGACACTGTTTTTTATTTTTGGACATCAATAAAACATGGTTATGCCAGTCCTTCGGATAATATAATAACTCAAAAAATTGTTCCAATTTCATCCGAACAATTTGCCATGATTTTAGAGACATGTTTAAAACTTATCGAAAAAGGAAAAAGATTTTCACACAATGAAATCGGTGAACTATATAATGGAGTTATCAGTTTGAAAGATAGTGTAAATAGCCATACTGAATGGTATAAAAATATTCCACAAATAATTGAAGAATGGAAAAGAAAAATTGTTGCATAATGGAAACAAACAAAATATATAAAGGTGATTGTGTTAATATTCTAGAAACAGAAATTGATAAAAATTCAATTCCATTGATTTTTGCCGATCCACCTTATAATCTTTCTGGTAAGTCATTAGATTTAGCAAATAATACAACTGGTGGCGCATATTACAAGGTAAATGAGAAATGGGATACTTATAATTATGAGGATTATCTTAATTTTACTGAAAAATGGATTTCATCTTGTAAGTCCGTTTTATTTCCTAATGGAAGTTTATATGTATCTTGTACACAACATAATATTGCCGAAATCATTATTATCTCAAAAAAGTTAGAATTGAAATTAAATAATATAATTACTTGGTATAAAGTTAATGCCATGCCTAACATAACTAAAAGAACTTTCACACATGCTACAGAATTTGTTTGTTGGTTCGTTAAGGGTAAAAATTGGATTTTTAATTACGATGCTGTTAAACAATTCAATCCGCAAAAAACAAAAGAAGGACAGAGTAAACAGTTGAGAGATTTTTTAAACTTTATAGAGTTACCAATTGTTCAGGGTAAAGAGAGGATTAGAGGAGAAAACGGTAGAGCATTGCATCCTACACAAAAACCAGAAAAACTTTTAGAGTTAGTTATTTTAGCATCATCAAATGAGAATGATATAGTCCTAGACCCGTTTTTTGGTATGGGAACAACCGGTGTTGTTGCTCAAAAATTAAAAAGAAATTGGATAGGTATTGAAGAAAAAGATGATTATACAGCCTTAGCACAGGAAAGATTAAATTCAAATAAAATTATATTAAATGAGTAAAATAGAATTATATCATGGCGATTGTATTGAATTAATGCAATCATTAAAACCAAAAAGCATTGATTTAATCTTTGCTGATCCCCCCTATAACCTTTCTGGTAATGGTTTTTTGACAACACAAAATGGCAAAGTTGCAAAATTACATAAAGGTGATTGGGATATTATTGAGGATATTCATTTATTTAACGAAAATTGGATTAGTCAATGTATACGGGTTTTAGCTGACACAGGTACACTTTGGATTAGTGGTACATTACATAACCACCCTTCTGTGGGTGTAATCCTAAAAAAATTAGGTTTATGGATTATTAATGATGTGATTTGGTTCAAACCAAATGCCACTCCGTTATTATCAACAAATCGGTTAGCACCATCAACCGAATTAATTTGGGTAGCCAGTAAATCAAAAAAATATTATTTTGATTATACAATGGCAAAAATTATTAATGATGGCAAACAGATGAAAAATATGTGGGTAATTAATGCTGAGAAACACAAAACTATTCATCCCACAGAAAAACCAGAGAAACTTTTAGAAAGAATTTTATTAATTGCAAGTAAAGAAGGTGATGCAATTTTAGATCCGTTTATGGGAAGTGGAACAACAGGAGTTGTTGCAAAACGATTAAATAGAAATTTTATCGGTTACGAGATTAGTAAAGAATATTTTGATATAGCAAATGTAAGAATTGGTATCGTACAACCGATAAAAGAATTGATTACCGCAATTGAAAAAGAACAAAATCGAAATGACAAACAATATGCTTTAGTAATGGAAAAGAAAGGTAAATATAAAAGCCCAAAAAAAAAGGTTTCATAAAATAATAATTATTAAATTTTTAAAACCATTTTAAAATCATTTTAAAACCGTTTTCTTGACATATCCTCCCCACAATCTTATCTTTGCACCGCATGTTCTTTGCAAAACAATGTCGGGCTGTATCAGCCGAAGCCGGTTGTTGTGTAACGTAAATCCCAATTCATCGGGAGGGTTTTCTTTCTAAAGCTGAAGTTATAATTCATTGAAATTCTAAATTTAAAAAAAGAAAATTAAGCATGTAGTTAGTCTTTTGGGCATAAATTTTAATATATTTAAGCACATTCAATCACTTATAATTAAAAGAATTAAATAATAATTTTGAGCAAAAGAAAAATCATGTCAAACATGCTCAAATTGCCCAAATCTGCCCAATTTTGTCTCTCAATAACCAAAAAACTCTGTGAAACTCCGTGCAAAACTCTGTGAAACTCTGTGGTAAAATTTGCTTTATCCTCAATTCTGCATTTTAAATTTAGAATTGAAAATTTATTTAAAATTGAAAATTGGAAATTGAAAATTTTGAAAAACCTGCTCCGGATGCACAAAATGCACGTTTTGGCTCTATATATCCAAATTCTCTAAGAAAATTTAACCACCATTCGTAATTCGTAATTCGTAATTCGTAATTATTTTTTGGCTACCACTCAAACAAGACGTAGTTGAGGTTTGCCATTATTGAAATTAATGATTTTGAGGTTTCGGCTATGTTATAAAACTTTACTTCGGCTCCGATACCAAATTTTTTACCAAGCTTCAAGTCGTATTGTCCTGAGAGCATATATCCGAATTCAAAGCTGTTGCTTTTGGATTCACCTGTATTATCAGAGATTTTTGAGCTTATATAATAATATCCGATACCTGTATTAATTCTAAATGGCGTCGAACCATAAGAGAAAACAACTAATATGGGATAGGCATCCAAGTCTGCGTTAATGTCTTCTGTTTTCAAACTTGCAATTCCGAGGAAACCTGATTCAATACCAACGCTAAGTATGTGTTCGGTTAACCATTGCGCCCTGAAGGACAAAGCAATTTTATTTTTCTGAATATCATCCGAATAATCCGTATAGAATTTTGATAAGCCGAAAGAATACCCGCAGGAAGCGGTAAGAAGCACCTTGTAGGATGAATCGGTTTTCACATAAGACATTGCTTCTTGATATAGCAGTGCAGACAATAATAATATTATAAAAACTTTGTATTTCACTTTAAATTACTTTGTATAAAATTCGAAAGCAAGGATAGAAGGGTAGTTTGTAACGATACCGTCAAACTCACCTTCAGCATAATAACTCTTCATAAATTTCACATCATCAATTGTCCAGACAAATACTTTTACTCCTTCGTAGTGCATCTGCCTTACCTCATTGAGCTGTGTGCCAAGCGTCCAGGAGGCTCCCCAGTATTCTGATTTTGTTTTTCTGACATCATCAACACTTATTTCGCAAAGTGAATTGACATTATTGAAATAATTATTATCAATAAATTCATTTTTTATTGTTTCATTTGTAATGCCAACCACAATATCAATATTTCGGTTGACAGCCACTGCTTTTAATTTATTAGCTTCAATAATCGGGATGATGTATTTTAGAGAATTAAATGATTTAATATCCAGCCACACAAGACGAATTCCGGTTTTATTAATAACAAGGTCCAAAGTTTCTTCTAATGAAGGAAGTTCTTCTCCATGTTTCAACTTGCACAGCTTTTTCAAATGAGAGTAATTGTAATTCTCGATAGGACCGGTCAGAAAATCTCCGTTAACCAGTCTCGAGCTTATAAAATCATCATGGAATAATACAGGTACATTATCTTTAGTAATTCTAACATCAATTTCAATTGCATTTGCTCCTAATGATTCAGCTAGCTCAATCATTTCGAGACTGTTTTCGGATGCAGGAAGTTTATCGGAATTTCTGCCTCCTCCGCGATGGGCAATGATATAAAATGTGCTGTCAGGTTTGAGTTTTTCTTTAAAAGAAATTACAAAGCTTTTCTTATTATTACCCACATTAAAAATACCTCTCATTGTTATTTTATCAGATTGTAAACCGCTTAGAATTTCTTTTGCGCCTTCATTATAATCTATGACAAACCTCGAAAGCCCGGTTACCTGGTTAGGAAGTGCTCTGTAGTATCCTTCCAATACAATGTTATTATTGACGATTCCTGTTTCAAAAATGAAAAAATTAATTGACTTCCCACAGTACATTGATAAACTTGATTTATTCGATTTAATCACACATAAGTCACCCAATATATTATTACCTTCAATTACAGTATAAACACCATTAAGATTCGATTGATAATCCTGATTCATCGGCAATGAACCTATAAGTTGGCTTTCATCACCGTAACCCGGATAACTCAGGTCAATAATATTCTGACAGCTCTGGTAAAGAAGGAAAATTATTAAGAAAATAAATATTCTCATATTATGAATCCTACTAGAAACTCAGGGATGAATAGCCACACCTGGTTTGTTGTGTAAGCAAGCCAGCTTTGGTAATAATATCTTGTATAATTTAATTTAACACCTAACATGAATACATTTTCGTTCCATAAAGGTTGTTCCAGTATCAATGATGACGAAACATTGACAATCTGGTCTTTTTGGGTAAGCACTTCAATGTCACCGATGCTTTTAGACAAATGAAACATCAAGGCGGCTTCGTTTTTCAAAGTTGCCCGAAGTTCACCAAAATCATACCCAATTGCAATTGTCGGGTAATTAATCCAACCATATATTGAAGAATTAAAGTAATCAAAGTAAGCAAAACCAAACCAATAAGCCATGTTGTCGCCAACAGAGAATGAAAACTTATCAATGCTAAAATGCCAGCTCGCACCTGCAGAAATGTGATTTGTAAGCACATTTGTATGAATTATTCCATTAATTGAAAAGTTAAATGGAAGTCCGAATCTGCCGTGATAAAATAACATTGGTACTTGATTGATTTGGTCATCAACTATAAATTTCGGTAATTTCCCGATTGTTATACCAACGCTATTTACATATTTCCAGTTATTAAATGGTTCTGGATAATACAGGTATTTATCTGTATCGGCAACCTCCTGAGAAAGCAAACTGAAATTCGCAATAATTATTAAAAAAAATGTTGATAAAAATATTTTCATTATAAATATACCAAATGTATTATATCTAAAGTAAAAATTTTGAGGATTTAATCAATCCAAATTTTCAAAGAAAATTTAAACGCCATTCGTATCATGTCACCCTGAGCGTAGTCGAAGGGTCGTAATTCGTAATTAAACTACTGCCCAGTATCCACAGTCAGGAAGATTGAACATTCTTCGGTTTTACCGCCGCACTGAGTTTTTTCGACAATGCAGATTTTATATTTCCCTTTTTTTGTAAAATTATACTTTAGGTTTTTCAGATTCTTTCCTTTTTTAATTGTCTTTTTTGCGTTTGGGTCAACGATTTGCCATTCAATATACTTGTCGGCACTGCAATTGGCAAAGCACCGGCTTTCGTATATGAAATTAACCTTTTGCGGTTTACCGAGATATAAAAAGTTGTTAATTATGCTTGCTTTTATTTTGTTGTTCATGTAATACAAATTAATACAGCCACAGCTTGGGCAGTCGGGAGCAGCTCTCATGCTTGCATCTGAGCTTTGCTCGAGATTAGTAATCGTGCATTTCGACTCTGCGTAAAATTTATCATTTCCGCTGACACTATCTGAGCAAAGTGTTGTCCCATAAATTGTGTATTTCCCGCAATAAGGGAAATCATATATTAATACAGGGCTGTAAACCAAAATAGGTACTGTGGGTAGAGTAATAGCTGCAAAATACACATCCGGATTAATGACCCTTATTATTTTTTCCAATTCGATGCAATCACCCTGGCATTTACCGTCAATTGCGATTTCTGCCGGAACTCCCATCAGCACACCTCTTTTCTGATTCAGTGGAGGCACGCCAATCCTATTGAACAGGAGCCTCATTACGCAGTTACAGTTTTTGACAGGATTGGTTTTTTCTTCGATTTTCATCAAGCTATCAGTTTTAGGTAATGGTTTCGTATAAATCTCTCTCCCCGTTATCGCAGATACAAGGAAATTATCCTGATAGGTTTCAATCTCCCACTTACCGTTTGGATGTTGGGCAAACATATTTTTGATTGTTTTTCTATCGGTTTCGTTTATCGGAAAACATTTGGTTTTTTCATTTCCATCTTCTGTCAGAATGCCAATTGTTTCTTTCACATCAAATTTCAGATAACAATCGGGGAGCTTGTGTTTTTCAGGCCCCTTCCATGTCCAGACAACATTATTAGTGTTACAATCGTAAGTTATGTTTATATGCAAATAGCAAAGCCTGTCTCCTAAATACTTATTGAGTGCCGAATTAAAAATTTTGTAACAGGAATTAATGTCATCATAAGGAGGAAAAACTAAATTGATTTCATTTGAATTAGGAGGACAGCACTCGGCTTTGATTCTAATATGCCCTATTGCTTCCCACGCAGCAAGCCCGATATCGGAATCAATTTTTATACTGTCGTTTTTCCACTGCAATTCAACTGCATTCTTTAGCTTTACGAGGTCATTTTTGTATTGATTGCATTCTGTTTTCAGTTCATCAATAGAATTTTTTACAAAATCATTACATTTGGTTAATTCATAAAGTTGTTTTTGATTTTGAACAAGGCAATTAACAATCGAATATGCTGTCTGCAATGCATCACTTTCGCTCTCTTTGAGTTTGCCATCGCATAATACGCTTATGAAGTTTACGAAGTTATCATATATGCCGAAATCTATTGCACGGTTTTCAGTATTAATCCAATTTTTCTGCTGTTTTGAGTAAGTAGTCAAAAGGCTTTGAATATCCATGTTTTCGGAATGAATTTTGTCAATAAGGCATTTATACCTGGTTTTGAAAAGTTCCCTGTGATAATATTCTTTGGGTTTTAACCTATCGCAAACAGGCTCGGATTCACATGAATCAGGCAGTTCGCATGAAGTTTTTGTTAATGAAATTCCTGACGTTTTGGCTCTTTTCACAAGTTTAGATTTTAATGCTGAAAATTTGTCATTATATGTTTTAATATTTCCTGCATTATCTTCCAACTTTTTTAGTAGTAAACCCCAAAAGCCGATTTCAACCGAATCAATAGTGTAGATGAGACTATCGAGAGTTTTCTTCTCCTGGGTTAATATCAGGTAGTCAAATGGTCCCGCCTGGATTTTATGGATATTTGTGTCTTTCTCCTCATAAATAAAATTCAGGTGATATTGGATGCCTTTGTCTCCGCCCTTCCAGCAAAATTTCACATTATCGGGATTCACAACTGCACCATCCTCAGGCTCGATTAATTCAGTAACAAATACATCGGGAGGCGCCGCTATTTTATTCCAAAGAAATATGTTTATGGAACTCGATGCAATCAACTTTTTGTCTTTATAAGCTTCAACCTGCCATGCATAAAATTCCATGGGGGATTCATGAATATTAGTTATTCCTTCTTTTTTCTTGTCATTATCTTTCTTCCCTTTGGAAGGTTTATCATTTAAAAAATTGGTTATATCATCAATTTTATATGTGTTGCCTTGCATCAGTTCCTGAAAAATTTTTGAACCTTTCTGAAAGTATGATTTTGGAGCTTCTTCGAGCCGGGGATAGTTCTTTACATTCATTCCCGTATCAACTAATCTGGCGATGAAAAGTTTGTATTTGATGTCTTTCTCCTTGAGAGGCACCCACTGAAAATCAACAATAACAGCAGATAAGCTCTCCATATCTGACGGAGAAACGATTTGAATTTCTAATTTTGCTTGTGATTGTAAATATGAAAATGATAATAGAAAAATAATAAATATTAAAATCTTATTAACCTTTTTAATATCTTGATTAATTACCTGCATACTTGACTCCATTATTTTGCAATTGTATAAATTAAAATAATAATAAACGTCTAAATTATAATTTTTATTTTCTTTAACAATAATTCATTTGTTAAAGCGATTCTATAAAGTCAATTTTACAATAGCTTATGAAAGAATTAATAAGATTACTGCCTTATCTGGCAAGATACAGAACCAAACTTGTTTGGGGAGGTATTTTTGTAACAATTTCGAATATATGCTCATCAATTATTCCAAGAATTGTCGGCAATACTATAGACCTGATTAAAGGCTCGAATTTTTCGACAAATGATGTATTGATTTCAATTGGTATCATACTTGGTTTGACAGCAGGAAGCGGACTGTTCATGTTTCTTACGAGACAGACAATAATAGTTGCGTCGAGGCTGATCGAATATGATTTGAGGCAGGATTTCCTGCTTTCAATTGAAAAACAATCATCTTCTTTTTTTCAGAAAAACTCAACAGGCTCACTGATGGCTCACGCTTCGAATGACATTGGTGCGGCACGCGAATTTCTTGGCCCTGCGATTATGTATTCGGCAAATACAATCACGGCATTTACATTTGTAATGTATTTTATGCTCAGCCTCGATGTAAATCTGACACTTCTTGCACTTGTACCCTTACCAATTATAGCATACTCGGTTTATCAAATCGGTAAGAAGGTTCATGTGGCTTTCAGGGATGTTCAGGAGCAGTTTTCTCATTTAACATCACATTCTCAGGAGACTTTTTCAGGTGCAAAGATTGTTCGTTCTTATGGCAGAGAGGAATATGAAAGCAAAAAATTTGAATTTCTGAGCATTGACTATCTGAAGAAAAATGTTCGTCTTGCTAAGTACCAATCTTACTTTGTCCCGATAATTATTACATTAATCGGCTTGTCAAATCTGATTGTTCTTGCTTATGGCGGCTATGAAGTGCTGAACGGCAGGGCTACACTCGGTAAGCTTACTCAGTTTTTCATATATATAAACATGCTCATCTGGCCCATAGCCGCAATTGGCTGGGTAACAAACCTCGTGCAGAGAGCCGCTGCATCAACAGTAAGACTTGGAAAAATCTTCGATATAGTTCCCGAAATTAAAGATAATGAGCAAACCGATAATTCAATTAATAATATTCAAGGTGATGTTGAATTCAACAATGTTTCATTAATTTATAATTCAAATAATTATCCTGCTGTCGAAAATCTCAATCTTAAAATTCCGAAAGGAACTTCTCTTGGGATTGCAGGTGGAATCGGCTCAGGTAAAAGCTCATTGATTAATCTTATTCCCAGATATTATGATGTAAGCGAAGGGAACATTTTAATTGACAGTAAAAACATTAAACAAATTCCACTCGATACATTAAGAAAAAATATAGGACTTGTCCCTCAGGAACCATTCCTTTTCTCGTTGAGCATAGCTGAAAATATAAGATTCGGGAATCCTTCTGCATCTAATGAAGAAGTAGAATATTTCAGTAAAATAGCTCAACTTCACGAGGATGTACTGACATTTCCCGAAAAGTACGATACTCTCCTCGGAGAGCGTGGTATCACCTTATCGGGAGGACAGAAGCAAAGACTCGCAATTGCGAGGGCATTAATAAAAAATCCTTCCGTAATAATTCTTGATGATGCTTTATCTGCTATTGATACTCAGACAGAAGAAAAGCTCATAAAGGAACTCAACAATGTGATGGAATTCAGAACTACGATAATTATCTCTCACAGAATTTCCACCGTTATGAGATGTGATAACATCATTGTGCTTGATTCAGGCAAGATTATTGAATCCGGCAATCATAATAAGCTTCTTCAATTGAATGGCAAATATGCCGAGATGTTTGCCTTACAGCAGTTGGAGGAAGAGATCGAAATGATGTAACAAGTTTGTATTGTTTAATGTAAATTAAGAATTTGATTTACTTTTCATTATATTTAATTTTGAACCCATGATTATGGGTTTTTGATATTCTTTCTTTTTAATTTAATTCAAAACTCTTTTTAAGGAAATAAAAGTTTTATGGAAAATTATGCTTGAAGCGATTGTAAGTTTTCTTTCAACAGTACCATGGTATTGGGTACTGATTGTTGCTTTGTTAATCACGGCACTCGAAAACATATTTCCTCCTGCACCATGCGACACAGTTCTTGTGTTCACCGGAACGCTCGTCGGACTTAATGTTGTCGGTTCTATCCCTTTGGTTTTGGTAGCAACACTTGGCTCTACAATTGGTTTTGCAATTATGTTCAGGCTCGGAAGCACACTTGGTGTCAAAATTGTAAAATCACCGAAATTTACATTTATCAGCGAAGAATCAATGAAGAAGCCTGAACAGTGGCTGAGAAAGTATGGGTATTTTCTAATTGTTGCCAATAGGTTCTTGTCCGGCACAAGAGCGATTATTTCTTTTGTAGCAGGTATGTACAAAATGCGTTTGGACTGGACAATTATTTTATCTGCTGTCAGTGCTTTGATTTGGAATTCAATTCTCATTTATTCAGGTTATCTGCTTGGTGAGAACTGGCGCCGGGCAGAATATTACATGACATTATACGGAAGAATCATAATACCAACGATAGGTGGAATTATACTGATTATTATATTGATTAGATGTTATTTGAAAAGAAGAAAAGCAAAAGAAACTGTTTCAAAGATGGAAGCATAACATTTTATTTTTTCAATAATACTTCCATTATTCCCTGAGTTATTTGGTCAACATCAAATTGCATATCTATTGCCCTGTATTCTGCGGCTTTATTTATCGAATCTGCGAAACAACTGGAAGGTAAATCCTGGGCGATTGTAATAGCCCCTGAGCTTTTCATCGCTTTTAAGCCTAAAGCACCATCCTCTGTGTTTCCGCCAAGCAGTACAGCGATTGCATTTGAGCCTAAATACTCTGCGGCAGAAAACATGAGAACGTCAATCGAAGGCCTTTGGTTATTTACCCTCTCACCGCTTTCAATCGAAACTTCTGCCCTGCCACCTGTTCTTACGATTTTCATGTGGAAATCACCTGGAGCTATCAGCACCAACCCGGGTTGTACCCTATCTCCAATTTCGGCTTCCTTAACATTCATAGCTGAAATCTCATCCTGCCTGTAAGCCAATGTTTTGGAATAACCCTGGTGTATGTGCTGAACAACAAGAACAGCAGGCATGTTTTGAGGAAACCGTGATATTATTTTCCTTAGTCCCTCGACTCCCCCGACAGAACCTCCGATGATAATTACTTTATCCTGTATTGATGCGGCGATTTCAGGCTCTAAGTTTGGCGTCCTTCTTATAAAACCGAAATTTTTATCTTTCCAGTGAGAAACGTTTGCTGAAGCTGCTAATTTGATTTTTGAAGACAAGTCCTGAATAAAATCATTCAATGCCCTGAGTATTGTGTTAATTGGTTTTGGTACGAAATCAACTGCACCGGATTCGAGTGCCTGCAAGGTTATGTGTTTCCCTTTTAATGTCGTGTAACTGACAGCAACAACAGGTATGGGATTATTGGGCATAAGTTGCCTTAGAAATTCAATACCGTCCATCTGTGTTGTCTCTATATCGAGTGTTATTACATCAGGTTTCAGTTTCAATATCATATCCTGTACCGAATCTGTATCCGGTGCAGAGCCGACAACCTCTATTTCCGGGTCCTTCGACAATTCCTGAGTAATCGTGTTCCTGTTATGGGGAGAACCGTCAATTAAAATTACCCTGATTTTCCTGTCTTCTTCCATTCAATCTAAATATTGCATCCTACAATCAAAAGATTATATCCTGAGAAACGAAACTGTTTTTCAGTAAATATAATCAAGCAAATTATACAATATCAGAATTATTTAAAAGAAATATTTGCTTTTAATAATGATAAATGCAAATTGCTTCCTTTAAACACAAATCTTATGAAATAATAATTTGTTGTTATCAAATTTAATGAGAAAATATTTAGCTTTATATAAAAAAATATTTTATATTAAATGACTAATTTACATCAAGAATATTTTTTTATGTTTTCTAATTATTGTAAGATTGGTTAAAAAAACAATATTTCAAATTTAGTGATTAATACTAATGAAAAGAATTAACATTTATATATTTTTATTATTCATTTTTTTTTCATTTTCCGGACTTAAATCATATTCATTTATTCCTCAAGATACACTTGGAAGACACTTATGGTATATCGAATTGATAGGTGTTAATTATGGCATATCATTTAATTATGAATATATTTTTTCAAAAGATACAATATTAAAAATCAGCTTAAGAACAGGTATAGGTGGAACATTTTTTTTTATTAGCCGCTATGGTATTCCAATTATGATTAATTTCATTATAGGCAGAGTAGATTGTGTAGATATTGGTTTAGGTTTATTGTTTGATAAAGTGAAATATCTTGGAATTGAAGATTATCCTACACAGGCAATAAAATTTATAGGAAATATTGGTTATAGGTATATCGGAGATAGTGGATTCTTATTCAAAATTGGCTTAACGCCAATTTATCATGCAGATAGGGGATTTTTACCAATTATAGGAATTGGTTTAGGGCATTATTTTTAAGAAAATAAGCCATAATTATTTATTAAAGAAAAAACAATAGAAATAAATTCAAGTATGAAAAAAATAGTATATTTTGGTTTATTATTTATTCTTTTTTCATTTTCAGAATTAAAATCCGATTCTTCAACTCATCAGGATTCTTTGGGGAATCATTTGTGGTATATTGAAATGAGCGGGAAAAATATTTTTTTAGCTTCTTTTAATTATGAATATATATTTGCAAAAAATGAATTTTTATTTGATGATGTGAGTTTAAAAGCTGGTATTGGTGGTCTTTTTATTGTTGCTTTTTTACGTTTTGAGTTCCCGGTTACGATAAACTTCATAATTGGTAAAAAACATTGCTTTGAAACCGGCATAGGTGTTTCCTTTGATTATGTACCTGAAAGTTTTAAGTATGAATATCCTTCACAGGTTGTTAAATTCAGAGGTAGTATTGGATATAGGTTTATAAATGATAAGGGATTAATATTTAGAGCTGACATAATTCCAATTTATTTTGCAGGTTCAGGTTTAAATGTTTTTTATGGCATAAGTTTTGGCCATTACTTTTAAGATTTATATATACAATGTTCAATAACAAAACTTTTATAAATTTCTTTTTAAGCATCTCTCAAACCATACCTATCCAAAGTAAAAGTTTCACCAAGATATAACCTCTTAACTTCCTCGTTTGAGGCTATTTCTTCGGCACTGCCTGCAGTATAGATTTGCCCGTCAATCAATATATAAGCCCTGTCTGTTATTGATAATGTTTCGTGGACATTATGGTCTGTTATTAGGACACCGATTCCCTGGTTTTTCAGTTTGCGTACCATACGCATAATATCTTCGACTGCAAGCGGGTCAATACCTGCAAAGGGTTCGTCGAGAAGAATGAATTTGGGATTGGAAGCAAGCGTCCGGGAGATTTCACATCTGCGGCGTTCCCCACCCGAAAGTGTATAGCCCTTGCTTTTTCTTATATGCTGAATACCGAATGTTTCCAAAAGGTACTCAAGTTTTTCTTTTCTTTCTTTGCGTGTCAGAGGTTGTAATTGCAAAACGGATTTAATATTATTTTCGACTGATAATTTTCTGAAAATTGATGCCTCCTGGGGCAGGTAGCTGATACCGAGATGAGAACGTTTGTACATTGCTTTATTTGTTATGTGTTCATTGTCAAGTTCAACATTCCCCGAATTTGGCTTTATCATTCCGACAATCATATAAAAAGTTGTTGTTTTTCCTGCTCCGTTCGGACCCAATAAACCTACTACTTCTCCCTGCTGAAGGCTTAGGGACACTTCTTTTACTACAGTTCTTTGTTTGAACCTTTTTACAAGATTATGTGCTTTCAGTTCGCTTAGCTTTTCTTGTTCCAATACTATCGTCCTATTGATTTCAATGTTAATGTTTTTGTAATTTTTTTATCGTCTCTGAGTAAAGTGAAATTCAGCTTTTCACCTACGGTGCAGTCTTTGACTATTACGTTATAATCTTCAACTTTATTAATTGGTTGATTGTCAATTTCTAAAATTATATCTCCGGGTTCAATTCCTGCTTCCTCTGCAGAAGATTTTCTTATTATGCTGTAAACCACAACACCTTCTTTAACACTTGAAGATATATAGGGCGCCAAAGATTCATCAACTTCCCGCACATCCATTCCAACATTAAAGTTTCTGTTTATTTTCTTATTATTCTTGATTATGTCAACAACTTTTTTTACTCTGTTAATAGGAATAGCAAACCCAATTCCGATACTGCCTGCACCCCTAGAACTTTGAGAAGTTGAGAATATAACGGTATTGATGCCGATTACTTCACCGAGTGAATTAACGAGAGGTCCGCCTGAATTTCCTGAACTGATTGCCGCATCGGTTTGAATCATGCCTCTATAAACTCTGTCATCCTGAGTAAAGTTGATATTTTTATTTGAAACAACTCCTACTGTGATTGTCGGTTTTGTGTTAATATCAAATAAACCGAAGGGATTGCCGAAGGCAATTGTCCATTCTCCGATTATTACATCTTCAGAATTTGCCAATTTGAGGTAAGGGAAATTATCCCCTTTAATTTTGAGCAAAGCAACATCGCTTGTCTTGTCTGCTCCGATAATTTCGGCATCAAATTTCTTTCCGTCAGTAGTTGTAATTATTATTTTCGAAGCATTGCCTGCAACATGATGATTGGTTAGTATATACCCATCGGATGAAATCAGGAAGCCTGAACCCAAACCCTGAACAGAGTATTGTCTTGTCCTGCTTCTTCTTTGATTGCCGAAAAAGTGCTGGAAAAACGGGTCGTCAAAGAACATGTTGTATGGGTCACGGTATTCAACCTGATATACTTCCGTAACATTGATACCAACAATCGCAGGACTGCATTCCTCCACAGCTTTTGTTATGGCATTTTGCCTTGAATTCGATATATCATCGGATGAGCCGTTACTATAAACAGAATAACTGTTCTTTGCTTCTGTATATAATTCATTTTCTGAACTGCCCGGTTCCCTGCTTTCTGAATTACAATTTTGAAATGTAAAAAGTATAAAAAGGCTGACAATGAATAGTTTGATATTCCTTAAAAACATATTTATCCCATTAAAATTATCAATAAAGATTAAGCGAGTTTAGTTCATCCATTAAATTATCCACAGTATCGCTCAAAGATTCACTCTTACCTTTAATTACCCTGCAAAGGTGGTGCAATCTGTTGTAATAATCTTCATCGGGTTTGCGTATGACTTCCTGCTCGAGGTCGCCGTTATTTTGATAAATTTCGAACCTGATTGGAAAATCATTTGTCTTTGCAAGGTTTCTCGGGAATGTCAGAATAACATAATGCTCCTTAAGGTTAAGTCTGAAAATACCTTCGTCATCGGTTGCATCCCATTTGATTAACTTATTTGTTGTTCTTTCGACTACAACACTCAGAAAAGTTTCGAATTTGTCCTTCAATGCCTTCTCCCGTAATTATTATTAATATATCAATGTTATATACTGTGCAAAATTAACGGCTCATTAAAAACAATAAACGTTATAAATCGAAATCTATTATTATTAAATTTGTGTTTTAAATTAATGGAATTGCTGAATTGAATAAAACTCTGTCATTCTGAGTTCCTGGCCACCGCCGATGCGATGGTTAAACAAACATAGGACAAGTTAGAAACGGGCTTTATATCTAATTTGAATAGCCACTATCTTTAGATAGTGGAAGTTGGCCACCTGATTCCGACTTCAGTCACTTGTTTTTATTAGTGGATAAATCCCGTACGTGGTGGTCATTTATTCCCACTATTTAAAAATAGTGGCTATTCATCCGACATAAAATGAAAGATGTCTTTAATAGGATTAAGAATGACAAATTATAAATTGGCTTCCATATTATTTAACCTGATTAATCCTTTATGCAGTCAATAGTAAATATAGCAATACCTATTCCGGGAAATCAATTGTTTTCATACAGGATTTCTCACGGCTCCGATGAAAGCACCTTAGTTGGCAGAAGAGCTCTTGTTCCCTTTGGTAAGAGGACTTTGACAGGGTACATAGTTGAAATGTGTAAGGATAATAAAAAAGAAGGCTTGAAATCGGTTTATGAACTATTGGATTCCGAACCTGTTTTCTCTAACGAAATGCTTGAACTGACTAACTGGATTGCAGATTATTATTTCTGCTCTTGGGGTATAGTGCTGAAATCTGCTATTCCTTCAGGTATGTCACCAAAAAGCGTGATCAAGGTACAGCTTGTCTATTCTCCAACTGAAAATGAATTAAATGAAATCCAAAAAAAATCACCAAAGAAAGCGGCTTTAATTCGGTTTTTGTCAGGGCATAATGATTTTCTTACGATTAATTATCTTGAAGAAAATCTGAAATCAGGCTCTGTGGCGGCTCATCTCGAAGCACTCGAGCAAATTAACTGGGTTAAAATAAACAGAATGATTGAAGATGATATTGCTCCCAAAACTCAAAAAGCAGTCATTCTTTCACAGGAATTAGTAGATGATTATGACAAATTCAAAAATGCTTTGATTGAATTAGACAAGAAATCAATCAGGCAGTCACTATTATTAAATTATATCAATCAACATTTCTTAGAATCACATAAACCGGTATTAATAACGGATGCTATAAAAGCAACGAAATCAAATTATCAATCTATAAATTCATTAGCATCAAAAAATTTGATTGAAATACTTGAAGTCGAGGTTGACCGCTCTGCTCCTATTGAAATAAAAGAATCTCTATCACAAAGAGACGAGAGCAAGCTTCTACTTAATGAAGAACAGTCTCATGCTTTAAATGAGATAATTACAGGATATAATAATTCTAATTTCAATGTTTTTCTTCTGCATGGAGTTACGGGAAGTGGTAAAACACTAGTGTATATTCATGCAATCAGGCAAGTCATAACAACAGGGAAAACAGCCCTTATACTTGTCCCTGAAATATCATTAACACCTCAGTTGATTGACCGTTTCAAATCCGTTTTCCATGAGAAAATCGCAGTGCTTCACTCACGTATGTCCGAAGGGGAGAGATATGACACATGGAGAGCAATAAAAAAAGGGGATGCTAAAATCGTCATTGGAGCACGTTCTGCAATATTTGCTCCTTTGAATAATATTGGATTAGTCATTGTTGATGAAGAACACGAGCCATCTTTCAAGCAGAATGAACCTGACCCCAAATACAATGCAAGGGATGTCGCACTTGTTCGCGGAAAAATTGTTCATGCGGTTGTCGTTCTTGGCTCGGCAACACCTTCAATCGAGAGTATGTACAATGCAAACACTGGCAAATACAGACTTCTTAACATTACCCAAAGAGCAGACGGAGCCAATCTTCCAAAAATTGAAATTGTGAATATAATTGAATCTAAAAGAAAAAATGAAGTTACAGGTATCCTGACGAAGACTCTTCTTCAGGAAATTGAAAAACGTGTCATAAAAAAAGAAGGTGTGATTTTATTCCAGAACAGGCGTGGCTTTGCCGTCTATCTCGAATGTCCCGAATGTGCCCATATTCCCATGTGTAAAAATTGCTCTGTTACTTTAACATACCACAAAGCTAAAGGACAGCTACGCTGTCATTACTGCGGCTATACTGTAAATGCTTCAAAGAAATGCCAGGCTTGTTCGCATTCTCCGATGAAGGAGGTTGGCTTTGGCACTCAGAGAATCGAGGATGACCTCAATGAATGGTTTAAGGAAAAAGAGATTAAGCCTGTAATTGCAAGAATGGACTTGGATACTACTTCGAGAAAAGATGCTCATAGAAAAATACTCCAGGCGTTTTCAAACGGGCAAACAGATATCCTTATCGGTACACAAATGGTCGCTAAGGGTTTGGATTTTGACAGGGTAACATTGGTAGGCGTCGTTAATGCTGATTTACAACTTTATCTTCCCGATTTTCGTGCTTCCGAAAGAACATTCCAGCTTCTGACACAAGTATCAGGCAGGGCAGGGCGTACAAGTGAAAAAGAGGGAGAAGTAATTATTCAGTCATCTCACCCCGAACATCCTGCTATTCAATCTGCTTTAAACGGTTCTTATACTGAATTTTATGAAAATGAAATAAAAGCACGAAAGGATGCCCTATACCCGCCTTACACAAGATTCAATGTTATTCTTTTTTCCGGGAAAAATGCAAAAAAGGTGGATGAATGTTCCGAGAATTTTAAAAGCTTACTTCCTCATGATAGAAAATATATATTGGCTCTGGGTCCTGTCGAACCTGTTATCCCCAAGGTTAGAAACAATTTTAGGAGATTAATAGTTATAAAAAATAATAAGAAAACTGACCCATCCGGAAAGCAATTGAGACACATCTTTGCAGAAGCATATGATGTATATAATGAAAAATATGCATCTTCATCAGTTAAAGTTGTATTTGATATTGATTCCTATTCGGGATTATAAATTAAAAAAATCATAACTTTTCAAAAAAAACTCCGTATAATTATAGAGAAGATTAGAACACAAAGTGAAAAATATAATTAACAAGTTATTATATAGGGAAACATTAAAAAAATATTTCGAACCGGAATTGTTATTCTGGATTGTAGCCCTTTTATATCTTTCATTAATAAATGTAGAAGCTCATACACATTTCAGCTTTTGCCCATTGCATAATCTTGGAATTGAATGGTGCCCCGGATGCGGCTTAGGCAGGTCAATATCTTATCTACTTCACGGGAATATTTTGCAATCATTCGAAGCTCATTGGCTGGGCCCTATTGCTTTTTTAATCATATTATTCAGAATATATCAATTAATAAGAAATTTAGTTTTAAGAAATAAAATTATTTATCAATAAGGAGGAATTATGGCAGATGTTTTTAACTACTTACCGATGCTCGAGGGCGAAGAACTAATGTACGTTCAGCATTTAATCAAGGATTTGTCCGACGACCAGGCTAAGCAGTTTGCAATGATATATTCGGCTCGTCGCAAAGACCCTCAGATAATTTTGATTACATGCCTCGTAGGTTTTCTAGGCATTGCAGGAATCCATAGGTTTTTGCTCGAACAAATCGGTATGGGTATTTTGTATATTCTGACCGGAGGCTTGTGTTGGATTGGTACAATCGTTGACCTTGTAAATTACAAGAAATTGACTTATGAATACAATCTGAAAATTGCAAATGATGTTTCAATGATAATCAAAAGCAGAAATTAATTTTATATAATTGGTTATGGCGTCAGGAGTAACTCCTGACGCTGTTTTTTTTATTTCAATTTACTGAACAAGTTAGTAAATACTTCATCCAGGTTCCGAAAAACATAGTCGGCATTTGGGAAATCACCATTCTTAGCAGGTTTCAGTAAAACTGTTTTTAAGCCTGCTCTTTTTCCAGCCGTAACATCTGATTTTCTATCTCCTATCATCCACGAATTTTCAATATCTATATCCCATTTTTCAATTGCTTCCAGGAGCATTCCGGGATTTGGCTTCCGCCTGAAACTGTTGTTTTCGGCAAGTTCGGTGGAGTAGTAAATATCATCGAAATTACTTCCCGTCAATTCCTTTAATTTGCTTTGCATATATCCATGAACTATCTCCAGCTCTTTTTCTGTCATTAATCCTTTGCCTATTCCCTGCTGGTTTGTTGTCAGTATTGTCAGATAAGCTGCCGATTTAATATTCTTAAAAAATTTAATAAAATCGGGCACAAACCTAAAATCTTCTGCTGATTTGATATATTTCCCAACTATTCGGAAATTAACAACACCGTCTCTATCAAAAAAAATTGCTTTGCGTTTCATTAGTGAGCGCTATCCATTACTTCATACATAATTTTATCTAAAGCTTCAAAAACAGATTCCCATGAATGAGTCTCAACTATCAATTTTCTTGCATTCTCAGAAATCACTTTTGTATAATTATCATCCTTCAACAATCTTATTGTATAATATGATAATTCTTCGTTTGAAATTCCAATAAGTACATCTTTGCCGTGTGTTGCCGGAATTCCCTGAATGCCTGTTATTGTGGTAACCACAGGGCAGCCGCAAGCCATCGCTTCAATAAGCTTATTTTGAATACCTGAACCTCCTGAGTGAGGATGTAAAAAAACTCTTGCATTTTGTAAGTATGGAACCATATCGGGTACATTCGGATATATTTTGATTGAATCAGATGCGAGAGATTGAATTTCGCTTGAAGGATTCGCTCCGACAATGTTCAGCCTGCAATCAGGAATTTCTGATTTTACCTTTGGTAAAATATTATTCACAATATCTCTAATCATAAGTACATTTGCCCATATATCGAGCTTACCTGCAAAAAGAATATTCTTGCGATTGGCGAATCGCTTAGGCATTCTGAATTTATTTATATCAGTTCCATTCGTAAGCAATCTGTATTTTGGTTTCGGATTTTGAACTTGAATTGATGAAATATCCTGTTCGGTTACAAGAGTTGTTATATCAAAATAATTCACTATTTCAGGTTCGTATTTGACAAGCCGCTTGTATTCCCACCATCGTGTTAATTTCTGGATTATATTTTTTGTGCTTTGGTATGACCTTTTCTGATAAACAACCCTGCAATCCTCAGCCATCAGGATTTTATTAATCTTATAATTCTTAAGATATTCTGCTGTCCTCATGAAAAAAGCAAAAGTCATATCGAATTGTTTTTCTTTAATTAAATCATCAACTACTCTTTTAAATTCAGGTTGTGTGTAATATCCGATTTCAAGCGGGAATCTAAAGAATGTTTTAAACAAATGCCTGATAGAAGCCATAGCCGGACTCAATGGAATAACATGTAGTTTAAGTCCGAGCTTTTTCATTTCATTTACATATTCATCAGGTACATTTTTTCCTTGATAAAAAGAAACAAGCGTCACATCATTATTTTTTGCAAGGTAAGATAAAATATTATAAGGTTTCAGCCTGTCACCGCCAATCACAGGAAATGGCAGTCTTGCTGTCAGGAAAAGAATTTTCAGTTTCTTATTATTTATGTTTTCGTGAACCATTATTATTTAATCTTCGATATAAAATCTTTCAGAGCCGATACCAGCCTTTTATAATCATCAATCTCATTATAAACCTGGGCTGAAATTCTGAAAAACACTTTATTATTTAATGTATGGAATGGCAGTTCAATCCTATATTCCTTCATAAAATGATTTCTCAGTTCCATAGTTGTTTTCTCATCAATAGTTATTTTTATCGGTAGTTCGATTGATGACATAAATCCCAGCATATCATATTTAGCATGTTCAGTCACATTAAGCTCTCTGCATATTAAATCTGTCGCATCACATATAAGTTTGTGATTATATTCTCTCAATTTTTCAAAACCTAATGAATTGTAAAAATCAATCGCAGGGGATAAAGAAAACCATGGTGAAGGGTTTTTAGTGCCTGTCCATGCAAATTCTTCCTGGAAACCATTCCCATGAAACAGAGAAATAGCAAGTGGATTTATTCTGTTTTGCCACTCTTTTGAAACCCACAATAATGCACATCCTTTAGGAGTGAACATCCATTTATGACAATTACCTGTATAAAAATCTGCACCAAGTGATTCAAGATTCAACTCTAACATACCCGGTGCATGAGCCCCATCAATTATTGTTATTATTCCTTTTGACTTACAAATCCTGATTATTCCTTCTATTGGAAAAATTAGAGCAGTAGGCGATGCAATATGGTCAAGAATAATAATTTTTGTTTTTGAGTTTATTTGTTGAGTGATTATCTCAACGATTTTATCATTATCAATAACAGGAAAAGGAATATCAAACTCGATTGCTTTCGCACCGGTTCTCTCTGCAATGAACTTCATTGTATTTCTGATACCGGGATAAACATGATTTGGAGTGATAATTTCATCACCCGGCTTTAGCTCTTTTTCCAATGACCTGAGAATTGTGTTAATGCCTGTTGTTGCATTTTCTACTAACACTAAATTTTCTTCATTAGCATTTACAAATTTTGCAAGCCTGCTTATAGATTCTTTGAGTAAGACAGGAAATTCGTCTGCAAAAAATGAAAGAGGTTCTCTTTCGAGTCTTCTTTCAATTTCTTCTTTTGCCTGTAAAACCTTTAGTGGAGTAGCTCCGAATGAACCGTGATTCAGGAATGTAACCTCGTCATCCAGCAACCATTCATTCTTTATTTTATATCCAAATTCCATTTTTCTTACTTTAATAATTCATAATTTACAATTTTTAATTTTCAATTTTCTATCAATTTAAAATTTTCAATATCTAATCAAAACTCATATTATAACTTTTTGTATTTTTTATCTTGTATAAAATAATAATTCAATCTTTATAAATTTAAATTTTGAAAATTCAATGAAAATTGAAAATTTATCTTATATTTTACACCTTAACATATGTATTCAGTTCTCACTTTCTTCAAAATCCTGAAGCACAAACCTTTCTGCAAAGCCTTCATTAATTCCATCGAGAAACCTCGTTGGTTTCGATAGCACTATCCCTTGTTCCCTGTCATAAATATTAGTAGGATATGTCAGGTATAAATAATCCTTCGCTCTTGTACATGCCACATAGAACAGTCTTCGTTCTTCTTCAATTGAATCAATCGAATCAGCCGCTTTAGATGAAGGGAATCTGCCATCCAAAATCCAAATCAGAAACACAGCTTTCCATTCTAATCCTTTTGCAGAATGAATTGTTGTCAGTGTAAGATATTCATCCTCTTTCGATTCTTCCTCGATATCAATCACCGATTCAATCGGCGGCTTGATTGCCATATCATTCAGAAATTCATTTGTTGATTTATATCTTTCAGCGATTGTAATGAACATTTCAATATCTTTCCATCGCTTCTGCCAGTCATCATATTTATTTTGTAGCAATGGCTTATAAAACTCTGCAATCAGATTTGCTCTTTCCCCGATATTAATTTTTCCTGTACTAATTTCATTAATAAATATAAACATGCTATTTATTGAATCCCTTCCTTTCGGAATCCAGGTTAAGTCAGGTGATTTTGTAATATCAACACCTTTCTCAGCGATTTGTTCGATTATTCTCGTTGATGTCCTTGGCCCGACTCCGTCCAGCAGGAGCAATGCTCTGTTCCAGCTTACGGCATCTCTCGGATTTGATAGTATCTTAAAAAATGAAGTCATATCTTTTATATGTGCAGTCTCGACAAATTTCATCCCGCCGAATTTTTTGTATGGTATATTTGCCTTGTTCAGTTCAATCTCAAGGTCGAATGATAAAAAGGCGGAACGGAAAAGGATAGCCATTTCTTCAAGAGGTATTTGTTGTTCTCTCAGTTCAAGAATTTCCTGGACAAGGAAGAGAGATTGCTGCCGCTCATTCTCTGAGGTAATAATTTTCGGTTTTTCAATTGCAGATTTTCTTGAAAATAGTTCCTTCTGATATTGAAAAGGAGCAGACTTTATTATTTCATTTGTCAAAGTTAATATTTCTTGAGTGCTTCTGTAATTCTCTTCTATCTTGTATATCTTGCAATCCTTGAAGGAAAAAGGAAAATCGATTATATTCTTAAATTCTGCTCCGCGGAATGAATAAATACTTTGTGCATCATCGCCGACAGCCATGACGTTTTCATTTGGTCCTGCCAGATGTTTCACAATTTCATGCTGAAGCTTGTTTGTATCCTGATACTCATCAACCATCAGGTATGTATATTTTCTGTTGATTTCCTTTTTTGTATCGTGAAATTCATTCAGCAGTTTGTATAAGTACAAGAGCAGGTCATCATAATCGAGAATGTTATATTTTAGTTTGTAACTTTTGTAAGCCTGAAAGATTTGATTGATGTTATCAAGTTCCTCAAAAAAGAATGGAAAATCTTTCAGGATAACATCTTCTATATTCAGGCATCTGTTAACTGATAAATTGAAAATTTTAAGCAATGTCTCCTTCTTTGGAAATCTTTTCTTACTCTTATCAAACCGCATTTGAGTACGAAGGAGATTGATTGTGTCTTCGCTGTCCCCCTGGTCTAAAACATTGAAATTACCATCCATTCCGAGAATTTTGGAATATCTCCTGAGAATGTTGAGAGAAAATGAGTGAAAAGTACCACCGGATACTCTTTCACATCTACCGTCGAGTAGGGTAGATGCTCGTCTCAGCATTTCTGCCGAGGCTTTTCTTGTGAATGTCAAAAGCAGAATTGAATCAGGTTGAACACCATCTTCAACCAATCTGGAAAGCCTGTAAACGAGAGTTCTGGTTTTGCCAGTCCCGGCTCCGGCAATAACGAGAGCGGCTCCGTTATTGTGCATGACGGCATCATATTGGGCAGGATTAAGTTCATTATTATATGCGATTTTATAGCCAATCCTTTTTCTTGGCTCGACATCTGTAACCCTTTTTAATTGTATTTTTTTCAATCTTATTGGCTATAATAAAATAACAAATAGCAAAGTTAATTAATTGCTTTGAGACAAATAAATCAAATAATAAATTTCCATTTTACTTTATAATTATTTATTTTAATAAAATAAGTTAGTATCTATTTAATTTTATGGGGTTTGTTATGCTGAAAAAATTACCTTCTTTTGTTTTATTAATTATATTTACAGTTTCATTGTGTTTTTCTCAGAACTTTAAAGTTAGAGAAGGATTAACAACCGCAATAAATAGCTCAGGAATTTCTAATCCGGAATTATTAATGTGTGCAGCTATGAATGGAACAATTGCAGGCTCACCTATATCCTTGGAATTTAATATTAACATAGGAGTAGCTAATGCCTGGCTTTACTTTTTTAGGTCTGCTGATGACCACAATACAAAGAAGTCAGTAGCCGTTTCAAGACAAATGAATATTTTTATACCTATCCCCCTTCCGAATAATCAGTATTTTGATAGTCTTGATAATGAATTCGATTTAGCTTTTAGTCTTAATGATGTACCTTGGATGGATAGCGATTCAATAATTGTGTATCTAAGAAATTATCAGGTGTATTTAGATTTCATAAATAATCATTCAAATTCTTCTGTTAGTTATGTATATCTCATGAAACCAGACCACGATCCTGGCAAGCCTGATAATACTTACTGGCTTATTATGATTAATGCAAGTGACACTTCTCTTGGATGTTTTGTAAATGCGTTAACCGGCGAGGTTATGTGTCAGGAAATACCAATTTCCTCAGTTGAAGAAAACGAAATAGGAAATTATGAGTTGAGCATTTATCCCAATCCCGCAAAGGATAATCTTTTTATCACTCTTCCTGATAGGCTCTCAACAATAAATAACGAATTGCAAATATTCGATTCTGAAGGGAAATTGATTTATAGTTTTGCAGTAAAACCTGTTGATGGTGTCAACTTAATTTCAATACCTGTGAAACTATTCTCGGCAGGTCATTACTTTGTCAATATTACATCAGCAAAAGGAATATTATCCGGGAAATTTATCATAGAGAAGTAAGAAAAGTTATTATTAAAAAATTGTCAGGTATCTCGTGAAGAAGATTTTATTAGTTATATCATATTTTATTTTATTTTTATTAACAGCAACGTCTCTCTTAGCTGATAAATGCAAAGACTATCTTGCCTTTTCATCACCGGAGGAAATCACTACATTCGGGATTGATACTACCGGGCATTGGTTTGCCATCGCTTCTAATATTTCAGGAAATTACCGGCTTGTAATTGACGGGAAAGAAACAGGTATTTTCAGGGATGTTAAAAAGATTGTTTTTTCAAATGATGGTACAAGATGGGCATGTTTTGCTAAAGATAATGTTCGATGGTATGTCATAACCAACGATACAACATTGGAAATTCCAACAAGTGACGTTGGAGAACTCGCTTACAGCCCCGATTCAAGGGCTTTGGTTTATTCTTACTTTGAAGGTGAGAATGAGGTAATTGTTTTACCAAACAGAAAAATAAATGTGATTAATAGAATAGGAAATTTTTACCCCGGTTTTGGTGGTAATACTATATCATTTCTGGGTATCAGGGGAGAGGATACTGTGATTAATATAAACGGAACCGAGTCCCAGCCTTTTGAAGCTATAATACCTATGGGTTACTGGCAGGACGGCCAGATGGTCTATGCGGCTAAGAACGGCGGTGTTTGGGAAGTATATAAAAACTTTACTTCCATTTCCGAACCTTATCAGGAAATCACAGATGCGAAAATAAATATTTATGGGACTGTTGCAGCCATTCTCGCAAGGCAAATGAGCGGTAATTATATAAGTGTGATTTTTTCGGATGAATATTATGACCCGTTGGTTAGCAAACCTTATGATTATGCCAATGCTCTTGTCTTGCATCCATCATTGCCTATGGCAGCTTTCAGAGCTACCATAAATACAAATAACTTTATAGTTTTAAGCAATACTGATTTTTATGGCGGGCAGACAGCCGGCTATCCTTTTTTTAGTTATGATGGCTCCGAACTGTATTTCTTCGGATGCGATATTGATTGTTTTGCCAATATTAACGGGAAGAAGTATCCGATCAATTCACAGATTGACCTCCTGTCAATTTATGCTATGAAGCCCGAAAGCAGGAGTATTGCATATGCTACAAGCACCTCGTTGGTAGTCAGAGATTTGGAAAAGGATATGCTTTACTCAGGTATGATGGTTGACCAGGTATCAGCTCCAATATACAATTGGCGTAATAAACGATATGAAGCCTTAGGAAAAATTAATCAAAGGCTTTATTTATTGACTTGTGAGTGGTGAAATATTTCATACATTTTTTCTATTAATTAAGGAGATGAAAAATGAAAATCTTGTTATTTATTTTTGTTATAGCATTCTTTGTGTTTTTAACTGGATGCTCAGAGACAACTGATTCGGGGAATTATGCAATAGTGAACATCCGCTCGGAAATGACACAAGGTACTGTTAGTCTGGCGGAATTATTAAACAAAGGAATTTCAATTCAAAAATCAGAAGTTGATTCTATAAGAATTAAAAGAGTAAGGATTTTGTTATCACGTATCAATTTCCATCTTGAATCAGAGAACGACAGCCTTGATAAAGAATTTAAAGCTGGTCCATCCCTTTTTGTCGGTGATTCTACCGAAACATATTTTGAATTAGCTAATAGCGTGTTAACTGCCGGAGTTTATGAAAAAATTAAGTTTGAAATCCATAGGTTCAGCACAAGTGATTTACCTCAATATGTTAAGGATACAATATTCAAAGATTTTGCTACAAGTGATAGATTTTCAGTCATTATTGAAGGTGTAGCTTACAAAAACGGAACTGCTTATGATTTTAATTATAATGGTACACCGACTGCAAATCTGTCCTTGAAATTTGAACCTTCTATTGTTCTTCAGGAAAATGTTACAACAAACATTTATCTTCAGGTCAGTCCTGTTGACTTGTTGAAAAGCGGGACTTCAGTGCTTGACCCGCGTGATTCAAGCAACGTGAATGACATTGATAATTTAATCAAAGCGGCAATAAAAGCTGTAAAAAAGCAATAAATTTATAAAAGAATTATCATGGGTAGTCATTCTAATCAATTGGCAAGTTATCTTATAGCATGGATAATAATAACTTTTATTGGTGTTATATTATTTTTGCTTCCGGTTGTTTATGATGTTCAAGCTGCATTTACAGGGTTCGCTCTCTTTGGCATTGGTGTCTTATTTGCAGGAACAGGCTTTGGAATGACGATTAATTATTCCGTGAGAATCCTGAAACAAAAGTTTAGCGAACCAAAAGCTTTACCAATTGTCGAATGGATATTATCGGATGAGGAGTGGAAACAATACTGCATTCAAAGACTAAAATATAACTTAAAATCATACTTAAATTTATATTATCTTGTTATAGCTTCTGGTTTAATTATTTATGTGGTATTATTATTTGTTTTGGAAGAACAAACGACAATAATTGACATTTTGTTATATGATTTCATTCTTATTATTCTTTCTGTTATTATTTTCACGTTTTTCAATTATTTGTCTTATATTTTGGGTAGTGGAGAAGTCAAGATTTACAACTCATCCGTTATGCTTAGCGGTGTTTTATATAATTGGGGAATCCCACAAGGGAAATTGATTAATGTTGAGCTTGTTGAGGATAATCCTACAATAATCAGTTTTGAATACTCTACCCCATACAGAAGAATGAGCCCGTTGTTAGCAAATGTGAAAAGAAATTTTGTAAGAGTGCCTGTTCCTTTATTCGAAATGAGCAGGGCTACTTATATTGTCAATGAATTTCAAAAGCGAATAAATAATACAGTATAAGTTTAAAAAACAAGAAAATTCTTTATCCTGAATTTATTTAACTTGTGATTTCTATTGTATGATTTATCCCTAAAAGGTTATAATAAAAAATGATATTATTGTGATAAAAATGACTTATAAAATCTAATCAAATTATCTATAATTATATCATTGTTAAATCTCTCCTGGGCGAATTTTCTGGCATTATTAGATATATTTTTACATAAATCAGGTTCTCTCAGGCATCTACTTATAGAATCAGCAAACGTTAGGGGTGTATCAGCAATCATTATATTTTCTGAATGTACTGCTTCAATCCCTTCGACTCCCACACTTGTTGTGATTATTAACTTCCCGAGAGCCAAGGCTTCTATTATTTTGACTCTTGTTCCGCTTGCATATCTCAGAGGTACGAGCATTATTTCCTTTGAACTGATATAATCGTAAGCATCCTCAACTTCACCCAGCACAATTACATTAGGATAATCGAGCTTTGCTGCTATTTTTTCATAGTGCCTTCCTGCAATATAGAATTTTACATTGGGAAATCTTTCATGTACAATGTGCCAGACATCATTCAGAAACCATAGTAAACCGTCAACATTGGGCATCCAATCCAATATTCCGATAAAAAACAAGGTTTGTGGTTCAGGTTCAGGAAATTTACGGTTAAGAAAATTGAAGTCAATACCGATTGGAACCGTATCAATAGGGAGTTTGCAGCCCATTTCAATCAGGTATTTCTTATCAATGTCAGATATTGCGGCTATCCCGTCAAATTGATTGATAATCTTCCCTTCATATTTTCTTAGTCTTTCGGACAATAGTTTTAAATACCATTTTCTTATTGGATTCTTTTCTTGTGTGGTTCTTCTGTCCCAGATTAGATTTTCTACATTATGGGCTCTTAATATTGCTTTTGCTTTTGAATATTTTCTGACTGTTTCAAGATATGGAGTTGTAAATAAAGAATCAAACTGCACAATGTCAAAGTTCTCATTACTCAGCAATTCGAAGAGTTCTTCCTTGAAGTTTTTCGAAATGAATCTCACAACATTATATGATTTATTTGAAAAGATATTTAAAAAAGCAGGCACAGGCCTAACAAAAGTATCAATATCAACCAAGATTGGTTTAAATTCATTAATATAATCCTGCGGCAGGTCATCATAGTTGACATGATGCTGCAAAGTGTTCAAGGACATAATTCGCACTTCATGACCTGCTTTGTCCAAACCTTTAGATATGGCATTAACAGCAATACTGTACCCATCTTTATGTGGGTAAGGAACCCTCGAACATAATTGTAGTATTTTCATTATTACCGTTTCAGCTTCATTCTTTGATAATCAATTTGTATAATCCAAAAACGAAAAATAATGAAAATATTCCAGATGAGGTAATTTTGATTTTTAATTTTTAATTTAACATTTATTAAATGGATCATCTGAAGGGAAATAATTTCCAAATCATTATTCTTTACATTCTTCAATAAACAGATATTAATATTAGCGTATAAGCTGATTATCATCTTTTGTTGTACAGAACTATTAATAAACTATTATATCTTATACAAATAATTTATACCAAAAGCCGTTTATTAAATTAATACTATCTTACACTTATTTAATTCTAATTGTTAAAATGCTGAAAGAAAAAATCGCAAAAGCACTAAGAGAAATATACTTTATATCTCCTTTCCGAAGATATTTCTTTTATCGCTATCCATATATGTTCAATCCCGTCCAATTAATGTTCTTATGTCAATGTATTGAAAAGACATTGATGATAGAAGGTGATAGGCTCGAAATTGGTTGTGGCTACGGTCATACGACTGTTTTTCTAAATAAATTCCTCGAAAGTTCAAACGCTTTAAAACCTTACTATTGCATTGACACTTTTTGTGGGTTTACAATTAAAGACATGCAATACGAAGAGAGTTACAGGGATAATAGTCCAAATAGGTATAAGGAAAAATTCATAATTAACAAAAAAAAGTGGGTTGATTTTACCATTAGAAGTAATGGCCTTACTAATGTTAAGACATTTGAAGCAGATATCAATTCTTTTAATTTCGAGCAGAATAATATAAAAAAATTATCTTTTTGCCTGCTTGATGTTGATCTTTATTTACCTATGAAAGCTGCTCTTGAAAAAGTGTATCCTTTAATGGAAACAGGTGGTATAATTATAGTTGATGATTGTATGCCACATGAGTATTTTGACGGTGCATTGCAAGCTTATAATGAATTTATTGAGAAACATAATCTTCCCAAGAAAATTGTTCATGAGCGAATAGGAGTGATAGAAAAATTATAGGTAAGTAAATCATTAGGTAATGAATCGTGGAAAAATACATATTATTCTATCAAAAACTTTTAATAAAAACTGATTTTATATGCTAAAATCATGTATCTAATTTGAATGGTTTGCGTCTAAAAGTTTCCAAAACTCAATTCTTATTGTGTCATCATTAAAAAATTTCTAACTTCAATTATTTATATAAAAATAAATTCGAGGGATGTTATTCATAGAGATATTGTTATTACAATAATAAAATATTTATATTGAAAATATCTTTCTATAATATAGGCTGTAAAGTCAATTTTGCCGAGATGTCCGAGCTTCAGGAGCAATTCGAGAAGTTGGGTCATACAATTACTCCATTTGGCGAAGTATCTGATGCAGTGTTAATAAACACCTGCACGGTTACGAGAGAAGCCGATGCCGACTGCCGTAAGATTATCCGCCGTGCCCAAAGAATTTCACCTGAAGCTTTCATAGGCGTAATGGGATGCTATGCTCAGCTCAGAAGCGATGAAATTTCCGCAATCGAAGGTGTGGATGCCATTTTCGGCAACGAAGAAAAGTTCCACATACCCGAGTTAATCGGTAATTTCCAAAAAAGAAACCAACTTGGATTATATGTCGGAAAGCTCGAACATATCGAGTTTCATGGTGCCTGCTCTTCGGACAATGCCAACCATACAAGGGTGGTTCTTAAGATTCAGGATGGATGTGATTATGTTTGTACATACTGTACAATTCCTGCCGCACGCGGTGGAAGCAGAAGCATGAAATTTGATGATTTACGGAATAAACTTTTGGAATTGAATAATACAGCCTTTTATGAAATAATTCTTTCCGGTGTCAACCTTGGCGAATACAAAGCTCCAACAGGTGAAAATTTCACCGATGTCATAAAGCTAATCGAATCTCTTGATTTGAAGCTTAGGTTCAGGATTTCATCAATTGAACCTAATCTTGTAAAACCCGAAATATTGGATATGGTTACTCATTCAAAAAAAATGTGTCCTCATTTTCATATTCCTCTTCAGAGTGGCTCACCCGATATACTGAGACTAATGAAAAGGAGATACAATGTGGACACTTTCATAAATCTTGTTCATAATATCAAAGAAAAAATACCTGATTGCTGTATTGGTGTCGATGTAATCACAGGTTTCCCGGGTGAAACTGACGCACATTTTCAGGAAACTTACAATTTGCTCGATTCATTACCTGTTTCCTATCTTCATGCTTTCACTTACTCAAAAAGAGATGGCACTGCCGCTTCAGAATATCCCAATGAAGTACCTCATCCAATTAAGAAAGAGAGAACACACCAGCTTAGATTGTTATCTGAAATTAAGAAGAAAGAATTTTATCTTTCACAAATCGGAAATACGAAAACCGTGATTCCTGAAGAGTATGACGAATCAACAGGAATGTGGCAGGGCTGGACAGAGAATTATGTGAGAGTAGCTTTTAAAGGTAACAACTTAAATGGAAATATTCCTTGTCAAATCAAAATAGTATCAGTTGAAAATAATACAACAAATGGAATAGTAATATTATAAAGCTATCTTGCCAATATGTCTGGATAATTTATTTAAATGTCGCATAATAATTTTTTCATCCTTTTTTTGTAGGATGCTTTCTTTAATAGAATCAATCATAAGTTCCATCTGTAGTTTTTCCTTAGCAAGTATATACATGGCTTTGAATTCGGGGTTATCTAGCATTTTATCTCTATACTCTTCATAATTTGTTTTACGAAGATTTCTATTATTTTTTGGGGGTGTTGTAATTGTTCTCATTATCGCCATCTCGAACAAACTTTAAAGTGTTTTCACTGGTGTAAACAACATGAGAATTAATCGTTTTTGCAGCTCGTTCGGGTGCTGACCTGAAGTATTCGATTAATTCATTTTCATCCATGCCAACTGTATCTAAATACACCTGTTTTTTCCATTCTCTGACTTCGTTCAATGATATTGAAGAATCAATATCATTCGTTTTTGGATTATCACTTTCCATTATCTTTTTCTCCAATTAAATTCGATGGATTTAGTAAAGTTATTGGATAAAAATATCCTTCTTTTTCATTAACGAGTCTGACTTGAATTTGTTTTTTAAAATTAGCAATATGTTTAATGTTCCATGATAATAAGATATCAATTTTATTTATTGTTACAACTGCTATATGTCTTGCATCATTGATTGATTGAGGTGGAAGAATTTTATCTTCGATATATTTATTTGCTAATCTATATACTTCATCATCTATTTGTAATCTGAAAAATTTTCTTTCATTAATTGCAATTAGAAGTTTTTCCTTTTTTATTAAATCTTTTGTTTTATTGATTTCTTCAAAAACTATATTTGAAATATAAATATCATAGTCATCAATGTAGTCATTAAAAAACTGTATTGTAATATCACGATAAGCTGGAGAATCGTCAGCATAAAGAAAATTTATTATTGATGTATCCAAATATACTGATGGTTTCTTCATTATTTAATTGCCCATTTTCAAATAATAATGCTTATTAGCTTCTTCCTTTGTCAAATCATCAATCAGCTTCAAAAATTGTTCTTCTCCCATAACATTCATATAATTTATTGCTGAATACATTCTCTCCTGCATCGTACCTTCAGGAAAAAAGTAATTTGATGCTTGTTTGTATTTGTCATATATTATCTGGTTGACTCTTTTCTGGGCGGAGTTTATTTTTTTCTCTAACCAAACAAGGTTTGCGAGGCTTTTATGGCAGGCTGATGCTCCTGTCCTGATTAATGTTGCATCAATCTTTGACGTTACTGTCATTATCTCTTCATAATTATCTTTGATTTGCTCCCTTGCTTTCTCAAATACTTTTTCAATCTCTTTGTCAAATAAAATATTTTTCAGGCTTTTTTCTATTTCATTAAATTTCCTTGTAAAGTAGTTTGGTTCAAGTTTTTGCTTTTCGAGAAATCTCAACATGTGATTATCAATTAATGTCGCTGAATGTCTCGGTAGAAAAGCAGGCATTGGCACATCAAAATATTCATACAGTTCTTTTATCTGTCCCGAATATCCGATTTCACTCGGCCCTCCTATGTATGAGGCTGTTGGGAGAATATAATCCTGAAAAACAGGGCGAAGCAAAACGGCGGGTGAAAATAGATGCGGTTCATTATCAGCTATTTTGCGAAGTTCTTCTATGCTGAATAGATTTGAGCCACACTCGAATTTATTATTATCATCTTTTGATTTAACAATTTTATATCTCTGATTGCTTTCATGTAAAAAAACATTTATTTCAAATGATTTTGCCTGTATATGATATCCATTATTTTCAATTTTTCCATTTACTTCCTGAATGATTTGTTGTGTTTGTCCAACATTTTCCAGTTCTTTCAAGATTAATTCTTTGAATAAACCGCTCTTCCTTGCTTCAGAAGCTTTAATGAATAGTAATCCTTTATCTCCAAACCAGCTATTAAGAAGCTTGATAAAGGCATCATTCCAATTTTTGTCCGGCTTATATTTGCCTTTAATTTTTTCGATAATTTCTTGTTTAAATTTCTCATCTGGCAGTATTAATGACAGTTCATCAAGTGTTTTTAAAATGGATTTATCTAATTTTCGTTCGGAAATACAAGTCCTGTCCTGCTTTGATATGCCTTCCATACAGGACAAATGTCTTAAATCATAATCGGCATTATAAACCGTAGCATGTGATGCTTCCAAATTATCATGGTCATTGTCTTCAATCCAGAATACAGGTACAAACCTGAAACCAGTAAATATTTTATTTAATTTTTCAGCAAGATTAATCGCTGTTGAAATTTTAATCAGGGTGTATAATGGACCTCCCAGAAACCCAACTTGCTGCCCTGTAACTATTGCAAGAGTTTTCTCATTGGTTAAAAGTTCAAGATTTTGCTTCTGGCTCATGTTTAACTCAATAGAATGAGTTGAATTTTCAATTATAGATTTTATTTGCTTTCTATTTTTATATTTTCCAGTGATTGTTTTAAAATATGAACCATCTTCAAATATTTTTGTATTACCTGGAAATCTTTCATCAAAGAAATGATTGTGGTTAATAAAATCACAAAAAAGCTTGGAAAAGCCCGGCAGTTTATTGAATTCGTATGAATACAAAATCATATTAAATAACGTAGTGAAATTAAATAACAAAAATAAAAAAAAGGCGGATAATATTTTACCCGCCTTTTTTAAAAATTAAATAAATTATTATCTGACAACAGTTAATACTTTTGATAAAGTAGTTGTACCTGCTTGTAATGTGTATATATATGAACCTTGCGGTAGTGTGCTTGTATTTAGAGTAGCACTATATGTTCCCGGGTTCAGAGTTTTATTAATCAATTCAGCAACTAATTCTCCTGTTAAGTTATAAACACTTAAATTTACAAACTCAGGATTATAGGTAGAAAATTTAATATCTGTGTTATCATCAGCAGGATTTGGTGCATTTTGTTCAAGATTAAATTGAGCAGGTATATTCGATTCCTCAGCAACATTATCAGGAGCATCGTAAACGCCAAAGAATGTTATATTATAATCCTGCATTAAAGGCATACCGGCAAGACCTGGCCATTTTATCCTGTACTCACCTCCAGGTCCCCATGGATCTCCAACATCTCCAAAATACCCATACCGATATGGGAGCCATACTGAATCTTCATCACTTCCGGTTTTTCTTGTTATGCAATAACCATAAGTATAATAACGGGATGGAATCCCAAATTCTAAATGAGCAGGAAATATGACTGAATCTTTGTTAACATTTACTTCGGGATTAAATATTAATAAACCAAAACTCTGTCCTTGAGGAATATGAAGTGGGGGACTAAAAAAAAGTTGAAGATATCTATATCTGTCAGTGTTATTTCCATTTGCATCTTTTTCCCATCGATTATTAATAGAATCAGTTGATATAGTAACAACTTGTCCTTCAAGCATTGTAGTGTATGATTTATCATCATTTAAGTCAAATAACATAGCAGTTCTATTCTCTACTTGCCTCAAAGCATTCGTATCATTCAAATCAATTTTGTTATATAGAATTGGCATACAGTATAGTTCACTTGTTCTTGGTCTCCATTCTTTCCTGACAAATAAGTCTATCCAAATAGTGTCAATATCAAAATAACCTGGCAATGGAGGAATAAATTGAGCAATTCCATGAATAACTCCTGGACTTGTAGGAGCTGGAGCAAATGTAGTTGGGAAATAGGATAATGCTGCTAAAGTTCTTTCTTTGTTAGGATTAGCAGGGTCATAAGCTGGATATCCATAACTTGAATCATCATCTTGATGAAAACTACCCGTTCTGACAAGATTAAAGGATACCCTCTGAGGACTTAATACTAAAAATTCAGGCAATGTTGATTTTGATTCACCCGAAATTCCATAATCAACTGGTGTTTTAGAAATATCCGTCGTGCTGATATTATTTATGACCGAAGATGAGACTGTTTTTATTTCCTTTTGAATTGTATTGAAATAAATTCTATTTTGCTTCGCTAATCCCGTACTTGAAAAAAGTACCATTATTGCTAAAAGTGCGTAAATTAATCTTTTCATTTGAATCTCCTTAAAATTAATAAATATGATTTTCTTTTAATTAAATATAAAGACGCATTAAATACAAAAAAAGTTACTACGTGTAATTTTTTATTATTTACCAAAAAACAAAAATAACAAAAAAATTATTATTTTTAATAATAACAATGATTTGTGTCCAGATTCGTTGAATTGGTTTTATTTTTGAAAATTTATATTAGGATTGTGATGAGCGATTTAATTACAGAAGATATTTTAAAACAGGAACTTGGCGGTATTTCCGACCCTGACTTGGGGCTGACCTTATACGACCTCGATGCTATAAAAAAAATCAAAATTGACAATAATTTAATTGAAGTTTTCCTTGAACTTATTCAACCGATTCAATGGTCTGTTCAAAAAATCAATGATGCATGTGTCAATGTTCTCGGCAGTATAGCCCCAGGATATGAGAGTGAAATTTCCTTTTCCGAAAAACCTGTAAATAATTCAGACAGGCAAATTCTGAAAAACGTTAAGAATATTATTGCTGTTGCATCTGGTAAAGGTGGTGTTGGCAAGTCTGCAGTAACCTCAAACCTTGCCGGTGCCTTATCCCTTATGGGAGCTAAGGTTGGTGTCCTGGATGGAGATGTCTATGGTCCCAGTCAGCCGACAATGTTTGGATTGGAAAAACAACCCATCAATGCTGTTGAGTCTCCTGATGGGAAAATCATAGCTTATCCAAACGAAAAATACGATATAAAAGTAGCTTCGATGGGATTTATATTGGACAGGGATGAAGCGGCAATTGTGCGAGGACCAATGCTGGCAGGCTATTTCTCGATGCTGTTCGAGCAGATTGAATGGGGACCTTTGGATTTCCTTTTGTTCGACCTTCCTCCCGGCACCGGTGATATTCAATTAACACTGACACAGAAAATTCCATTGACAGGAGCAGTGATTGTTACTACACCACAGGAAATATCACTTGCCGATGTCCGCAGAAGTATTGCAATGTTCCGCAGGGTTAATGTTGATATACTCGGCATAATTGAAAATATGAGCTATTTCACTCCTCCCGATATGCCCGATAAAAAGTATCATATTTTCGGACAAGGCGGGGGCAAAACTGTTGCAAAGGAGAATGAAATTAATTTTCTCGGCGAAGTGCCTCTCGACATACGGATGAGAGAAGGCAACGACAGCGGCAAACCTATTGTGTTTGAAAACAATGCACAAGCCGGGGTTTTCAAAAATATAACATCTCAGCTTGTTACTGAAGTTCGCCGCCTTAATTATTCCAAATTGGAATTGGTTGAGACACAAATATCAATTTAATTTTTATTATGCAAAGCCTCGAAAATAGGGTTATTGAGCTTATGCAAACCTTACGTCCTTACCTTCAGGAAGACGAAGGCGATATCGAATTTGTCAGATTTGAAGATGAAACATCAGTTCTTGAAGTTAGATTTCTTGGTAATTGCAAAACCTGCCCATTATCGGCAATGACACTGAGAGCCGGCATCGAAAGATACCTCCTTGCCCGAATTCCTGAGATAAGAAGAGTGGAATCAGTCCCCTGAAATTTTTATTTAAGTCATTCTGTACAACAGGTCAACGACGTTTTGTAAAACGATCATATGATAGAACAAATTATGTGATTTAATTCTTTAATGAATAGCCACTATCTTTAGATAGTGGAGGTTGATTACCTCCGAATCCCGACTTTAGTCACTAATTTTTTTTATGTGATAAATCACGATATATGGTGCAATTTATTCCCACTATTTAAAAATAGTGGCTATTCATCTTGCATACAATAATTGTGTCATAAAAAAAGAACAAAACTACTCAAATTTTTTTAACTGCCATCTTTATCTTAATTTTGTAATTCTATTCCGGGCAGATAGTTCAGCTGGTATAGAACGCCTGCCTTACAAGCAGGAGGTCGGGGGTTCGACTCCCTCTCTGCCCACACGAAGTAATTACGAATTACGAATTAGGAATTACGAATTAGGAATTACGAGTTAAGGAAGTGAAGCAAAATAATATAATACAAGAGAAGAGTTTTAAATTTGCTTTGAGGATTATCAAACTCACTAATTTCCTGAGAGAAAAGAAAAATGAGTTCGTTCTTTCAAAACAACTTTTTAGATGTGGTACTTCAATTGGAGCAAATGTTGAAGAAGCTATCGGTGCATTTAGTACTCCTGATTTTATATCAAAAATGACAATCGCATACAAAGAAGCAAGAGAAACAAATTATTGGATAAGACTACTAAAGGAATCAGGTTTGCTTACCGAGAAACAAGCTGATTCTCTTTTAGCTGATTGTGAAGAAATCCTGAAAATCATAGGTTCTATCCAAAAAACAGTAAAGGGAAAATTAAATTCGTAATTCGTAAATCGTAATTCGTAATTGAATTTGCAGAAGTGGCGGAACTGGCAGACGCGCTGGACTCAAAATCCAGTGGGCTTCAAAACCCGTGTGGGTTCGACTCCCACCTTCTGTACGACATATAATTAAGTATTTATTTGTAATATCAACAACTAATGAATACTTTTTTTTTACGGTTTTGACAATTTTTTTGACAATTTTCATATTCTATTGAATAAATAGCTTAAAATATTTTTCCTCAAATATTTTAATCAATCTTCCGAAATTCAAATCCTATATCAATAACATATTATGAAAAATGTCTGATGGTGTTGACTTTAAAAGGTATTTCCAAACAATACCTTTCTGAATCTTTTTATCAAAGAAATCCACCGTCTAAGGAGGTGTGGGTTTAATAGCGCATCCCTTCCTGAATTTTATCAAATCTCCACTCGCATAATTGTTTGAATCTGTTCATTATATTCTCTGTTACCCGGTTATGTATGCTTTCCCATATTCTGTTAATTACATTTTTTCTTTTCCCGACTTCTTTCCCATAGAAATTAAAACCGACTCCCATGAACAATTGTGTTAGCTCCTTTTCGTTTTGAGAATCAATCGAAGACCTTACATAAAGGTAATACACCCCAATTGGATAGCCTCCACTGCTATTATATAACAGGTATCGGGCATTGTCAAAATCCGAAGGTTCCGGTACAAGCTGAAAAGCTTTTTTAATCAGTCTAAACAACGAAAAGAAATTAAATCCGAATAAAGTAACATTTATATTATCCAGGCGGTCTTCAACTCTTTCAACTCTTGCAATATTGTTAGGCCAACAGGTTGAATCACCATTCCATTTTAATAATTCTTCAAAAACGTATTTTAAAGGGGCGTCTATACCGATTTGGTGTATATTCAGGATTTTATATTTTTCAACATTTATTCCAAGACGCTGCATTAACCTTTGACTGTAGTTCTGTCTTTCCGATTCCGAGTCGAATTTAATTAGTGTAGGTATTCTCGGTTTATTAATGAAAAAGTAATTTATATCTGAAAGAATCCCTTTACTTCGCGATGGAGGGCTTTTTGTAATTGCCCTTAAAAGTGATTCTTTATAGCCTAAAGGCTCAAATTGAATTATCTTTCTGATATCATCACTTTTACATACAGCATCATTTTTGCAGCTCTCCATCAAGCTCATCACAATTAGTGGTGATATCGGTGTTAAAAAACTTACGATATAAGAGTAAAATTTAATAGGTATGAAAAAGGAAGGCAGGAACAATCTTCTTTTATTTACGATATCAGACTGTACCTTCAACATCATTTCATAATTAATTATGTCACTACCTCCTATGTCATAAGATTTCCCGGAGGTTTCGCTCGTTTCTAATGTTCCTACCAGATATTTTATTAAATCCCGAATGGCAATCGGTTGGCAATTTGCTTTAGCGTGTTTAGGTATTAGAAAAACAGGACAATTCTTGACCAAATGCTTTATCATTTCGTAAGATGCGCTGCCTGAGCCTATTACTATTGCGGCTCGGAGGTAAGTAACAGGGACTTTCCCTTTTTGTAGTTCCTGCGCAACCAGCATTCTGTTTTTAAGATGTGCTGATAATGAAGATTTTGGATCGCCAAGTCCTCCTAGGTATATTATCCTCTTCAAATTTTTTTCTTCTGCTGCTTTCCTGAAATTAGCTGCTGCAAGGATATCTGCAGTTTGAAATTTCTTTTTACCGAGAAGTAACGAATGTATTAAATAATATGCTGTATTAATTCCTTCTAATGCTTTCCCTAAACTGTCTGAATCGAAAACATCTCCAACAATAATCTCTGCTTCGGGCCAATTGTCATACATTTCCGGAAAATAACTTCTTACCATGACTCTAATCTTGTAACCTCTTGCAAGTAATTCCGGAATTAGTCTGCCACCGATATAACCGGTACCGCCCGTTACCAATATTCTACCCATGCTTGGCTGTGGCTCTGTTGGTAAGCCGCGACATAGTAAATCGTTTTTACTCCATTTCATAGTGTATATCCGGTAATATTTTCGCCTGCTATTTTCTTTTTGAACAAACTGGCTAATACACAATCTTATTAATGAATATTAGTAAATCACGTTACGCATAAATTATTATTCCTATATTCAATAATTATTAATTTTCAATTTTTCAATTTTCAATCATTTTATCAATATTTAATGTTAAAATAGAAATGAGTTTTATAACATTTTGTCAATTTATATATTTAGAAATATAGAATTATTAAATTTAAGAAGTATTTTAAAAATTTGCTCATTGAAAATTCAATGAAAATTCAAAAATTGAAAATTGAAAATTTTCTGCCCCTACTCTTGTATAGTGTTTAACTTCCGTATATAAGAGATAATGTTTTCAATTTCGGTTTCATCAAGAAGGAATTTATAATACGGCATTTGCGAAGACCTGTTTACACCACTGCCTCCGGAAGAAATTATTTGATTTAAAAATACATCTGACACCTTATTAATATAGAGGCTATCCTGCAAATTTTGTGGTTTTGGATTAAGGTTATAAGAATTAAATCCATCACCCTCCCCTTTAATGCCATGGCAAACAGTACAATACTTATCGAATAGATATTTACCCTGGCGTTCTGAATAATTTAATGTCTTCCAAATGTCAATGGTATTCCCATTTAATTCATCAGATACTTCAGCTTTGAATGTCACCCTGAGCGTAGTCGAAGGGTCCTTTTCTCTTTTGCTATTGCATCCGATAAAAAATATCAGACCAAGGCCAAAAATTGAAATAATATTTTTTATCTTTTTCATTTACCAACTTCGTTTGTGAAATAAATAAGATGTTATTAAAAGTAAATCCTCCTCATTCATTCCGGTTTTTGGGTCAATAGTATTGGCTTTATATTTTTGAGGATTTTTTATCCATGAGTAAATCCATGTCGGCTTTAGTCTTTCCCCAACATTATCAAGAGGAGGTCCTACATAACCGCCGGAACCATCAATTATATGACAACTTTGGCATCCGTATTTTTCTTTGAACAACATTTTGCCTTTTTCGAGTTCTTCAGGTTTCTCCGTCAGATTTAACTTAAAGTCAAGATTATCATCTATGAAAACCGATTCAAAATAGTCTAATAACATTTCTACTTCTTCTGTGCTGATAAATAGCTTTGGCATTCTTTCTTCAACTATGGCACGTAATGAATAAGGAATATTGAAATATTTTCGTATCCAATCCCGGTTTAACTGACTGCCAACTTTTGCTAAGTCAGGAGCTATTTTACCGCCATAATCATTGACAGAATGACATTTGAGACAACTGTATTTTTCAAAAGTTTTCCCAATCACACCCTGAGGTTTGAAGGGTTGAACTTTGTTTTTTCTAACTAAATAATTTTGCGGGACTTCATTATTCCTTTGGGCTAATAAATATGCTGTAATTGCTGTTATTTCTTCTTTATAAAATTTATACTCAGGCATCCTTGTATTTTCACCAAATGCTCTGGGAGTCTCCAATTTATTTTCTAAATATTCATAGAGAGAATGTTTTAAATTTGATTTACCCCATTCTATTTGATACAACTTTTTATTGGAGATGGTTGTTAGTTCAGGACCTTTGTTTTCTTTAATTTCTTTTATATCGAGTTTATGACATCCTCCGCAATTATATTTGTTATAAATTTCAATCCCTTTTTCATAATACCCTGTTACCGGTTTTATATTCTGTATCTCATCTTCGTTGATATTCCAATCAACAAATTCTGATTCAATGTATGCTGTGATTGCAGCTGCCTCTTTATCGGAGAAACCAAATTGTGTCATTTCAACACCAGGCATAATGGCTTTTGGATTCTTTATGCAGCTATAGATCCATTTTTCGGATGCTTTCGAGGCAACTTTAATCAGGTCAATAGCAAGTTTTCCGCCTTTCCCTTCTATTGAATGGCAACTAATGCAACGTGCTTCGCTGAAACTGACTTTGCCTAATTTTATAAAATCCTCATCTTTCTTTAAAGTATTATAATATTCTGGCAAAGGATATAAAGATTGCGAATTTCTTCTTTCTTTAAAGCTAAAGAGAAAATCTGAAAGAATTGTTACTTCGGTTTCACTCAATTTAAAATTTGGCATCCTTGCATTCGTTGCATATAATGAAGGATTTTTAAGCCAGTCAATCAACCATTGTTTATTTTTAATTTTTGTTCCTACACCATTCAAGTCCGGAGTATATTGTTTGGGAATTCCCGGCAAATCATGACATGATACACAGTTGTATTTCTCAATCAATTCTTTACCTTTATTATGCAATGGAGTGAATTTATCGCTTAAATCATCATGACATCTATAACAGGCTGATTCAATATACTTTCTGGGTAGAAGCGGTTTATCCCAAAATTCGGTCGGTAAATGTGCATCTTCGTATTTAGTGGATAATCCTTGACCGTCATGACAAACAGTGCATCCATATTTTTCATTATCATGATAGATTTTGGGATGTGATGTAAAAGGCTGAGGTGCATTACTCAATTTATTTTCATTCAAACCAACATGGCAAGTTATACACCTATCAATTATTCCAAGATTTTTGTTCCATATTTGTTTAAGGCCATTATCAACCTTGGCAACTTTAAATGGAAAACTATCAGTGTAACTATTAAAACTATTCTGAAAATTGCGCCAGTCCTTAAATATTTCCTTTAATGGTGAAACAGCTAATAGCAGCAAGAATAAAATGCTTGTTACAGCGTAAATTATTTTAATTTTACTCATTATTTTTACTAATAATATTTATCCTATTTAGTAGAGACAAGTCCCAGACTTGTCTTTTACCTCATAATAAAAAATCACCATGGCAAAACCCATCCCCATCCCGGCCCTCTAAAAAATGTTCCGATGATAGTAAGAACTACAGCCATAAATATGAACCAACCCACAATCCACTCAGACAAAGACATTTTATAAAACCATCCGATAATACCCTTTCTGTGGGGTACAAAAAAAGGAACTAACATCATCAAGTATATTATCAAAGATGGGAAAAATATTCCGTATGCTTTATATAATATTGAAATGATTGAAACAATAGTGAAACTAAAGCTTAAGTAAATAAGAGTTCTCGTTCTATCTTTTGCCCATAAACCGTAGCGTTTGATATTAATATCGAAATAAGGAATTATTATTAATGCTATAACCACTAATATTGGAATTAAAACACCTGCAACAAGTGGAGGAAAACTGTGTAATAGTTCTTGCAAGCCCAGAAAATACCAGGGTGCCTTAGCCGGATTTGGAGTGTTCATCGGATTGGCAAGCTCTTCAAGAGGAGCATCAACAAACAAAGAAATAAAAGTTACAACAATTACAACCAATTGAAAGCAGATAACCTCACGAATAATCAAATTCGGAAACGATTGGACAAGCTTTTCTTCAATAATTTCTTTTTGAAATTTTACTGGTGTTTCTTTAGGAAAGATAGCTATCCTTCTTGGTACTTTTAAAGGTTCTGTTGAAACTTCAGTTTTATTTTCAATTATATTATTCATAATAATTATTTATTAAAGTTAGTGTAATCCCCCGTCTTTTCTTATTCGCCAAAAATGAAATGCTATTAAAAGCACCATTACCAAAGGTAGAATTACACAATGAAGCACATAAAATCTAACTAAAGTGTATTCTCCGATTTCATGACCCCCAAGAAATAGAAACTTTGTCTTTTCACCAATCACCGGGATATACTGTATTAAATTAACTCCTACAGTAACTGCCCAATAAGATAGCTGGTCGAATGGCAATAAATAACCGGTATAGCTGAGCAAAAGCGTTAATACAAGAAGAACAACGCCTACCACCCAGTTGAATTCGCGCGGTGGTTTATAAGCCCCGGCATAAAAAACTCTAATCATATGCAGAAACACAGATATGACCATTAAGTGGGCTGCCCAGCGATGAAGATTACGCAAAAACATTCCGTTAGAAACAACATATTGCAAATCTTTCATGTTTTCGTATGCGTTTGGAATTGCAGGTTGATAATAGAGCATTAACAAAACACCAGTAACAATTAGTATAATAAAAAGAAAGAAACTTATCATACCTAGATAGAAAGTATAGCTGAATTTGATTGCTTTCTCTCGGACCTTCACAGGATGTATGTGCAATGTTAAGCTATTAAAAATTACCAAGGATCTATCTAAATTAGTGTTAATTGGTAGTTTTGACCTGAAAATGGAATCCCAGACTTTACTGTGCATTATTTTTACGAACAAATTTTTCATTTTTTTATCTTTAATTAAACCTTTAAATACATTTCTTCTTCCGAAACAATATCAGAAGTATCTACTATTAAATCATCATCACTTAATTTTATACGAAACCTTTGTAGTCCTTTGGGGGCAGGACCTTCAATTACTTCTCCCTTTCTGTTAAATTTGCTGCCATGGCATGGACAAGCGATTGCCACTGATGAGTCATTCCTGATATTGCTGTCAATCCATTTAACATTACACCCTAAGTGAGTACAAATTGCAGAAATCGCATAAAAGGCACCATTTCCATCCCGAACCACAAATACCCTGTATTCCGGTTCGTAAATAAATGTGTCGGGCTGTATATTTTGAATAGGTCCAACTTTAAATTTGGGTGGTCTTTCTTTTATAACATTGGGTGATAAAAAATCAATTGTTACGGCTAATGCGCCAAAAGTTACCAATCCTGTTGCTGAATTACCTACAATTGACAAGAACTTTCGTCTTTTAATTTTATTTTCATTATTTGATTCGGTTTTATAACTACACATAATTAACACCTATTATATTGTTATAAGATACTATCAGCTATAAGAGTATTGGAAACCCTGCATGGTTATGGTGCCAACCGGACAACGCTTTGCGCATAGTCCACACCTTATACAAACTTCTTCATTTTTGATTAGCACAATGCCGTAACGGCCGTTGTTTTCAATTGAAAGCTTAAATGAATTTTTTGGGTTCTTCGAACCGGAAACCAAAGTGTTACTTGGATGTATTTCAATGCAGTTCTCAGGACAAACATCAGAACATCCTCCGCATAATATACATTCAGTGCCTTCACTCTCATTTCCTTCAAATATAGTATTATCCCAGCATTTCAGGCATCTGCCTGCTTCTAACTGAGCTTGATATTCATCGTATCCTAATTCAACCTGCGATATACCTACCCGTCTATTAATCTCTAAATTTGGAATTGGCTGACGTTGAATTTTTGTATAACCTAATATCGGTTTAAAAGTATAAGTGTTATGACAGGTGATTTCAATCTTTTTCTTTTCTTGTTCGGCATCACTTAAATAAGTATCAATCGAATTTGCTGCTTTTTTTCCGTCGGCAATTGCTGATATTGCTATTCTGGGACCAAAAGCAGCATCGCCGCCGCAATAGATACCTTCTGCCGATGTAGCCAGTGTATCAGGATTGATTTTAATTGTTCCTCTCAAGGTAATTTCTATATTATCCGATGGTTCTATAAAATTGAGTTCGGATGATTGTCCAATCGCAATAATTATTGAATCTGCATTAATTATTTTTTCCGTTCCTTCAATGTAAGTTGGATTAAAATTACCTGAATTATCGAATAAGCTCTTTACCCTGATTATCTCAATACCTATGACTTTACCGTTTTCACTTATTATTCTTTTAGGTCCATAAGAATTGTGAATAATAATTTTTTCTTGTTTTGCCTGTTCAATTTCTTCAATGTCTGCCAGCATTTCGTTTTCTGATTCCATCACCACCATTTCGACATTGTTGACTCCAAATCTGACTGCCGACCTGGCAACATCAAGAGCTGCAATTATGTCCGAAGATGTTACAGCTTCGGGTTTTTCCTTACGAACGGCAGTCCTGGCAACGTCAAAAGCAACATTACCACCGCCAATAACGACAATTTTTTTTCCGATTTCAATTTTATATCCCAGATTCACATTTAACAAATAGTCAATTGCATATAATATACCATCGCTCTCCTGCCCGGGCAGATTAAGAATACGGCTCTTATGTGCACCAATCCCAATAAATATTGCTTCGTAACCATTATTTCTGAGGTCCTTGATTGTAAAATCAACACCCAATTCCTTTCCAAGCTTAAGCTCGACACCAAGTTGAAGAATAGCGTTTATTTCCAAACGGATTAATTCCCTCGGTAACCTGTATTCCGGTATTCCTAAACGAAGCATACCTCCGGGAACCTCGTGCTTTTCAAAAATAGTTACGTTATACCCTTTTAACGCTAAGTCGTGGGCGCATGCCAAACCCGCAGGACCGGAACCAATTACAGCAACAGATTTGTTCTTTGGTATAATTGAATGTTCAAGAATGTCACGCATTTTAATTACGTCGAGCATGCTTTCTACACCAAATTTTTCGGTAACAAACCTTTTCAATGCTCTGATTGCAATTGGTTGGTCAAGTTTACCCCTTCGGCAGACAGACTCGCATGGAGCTGCACAAATTCTTCCGCAAATTGACGCCAGGGGATTTGGCTTACGGGCTACTTTATAGGCTTCCTGATATTTTTTCTGAGCAATAAGATTTACATACCTCCCTGCTTCTGTATGAACCGGACATCCTTTCATACAAAGGAAGTTGTTTTCCAACCATTCTTCATTGACATTTATTGTAACATCGCAAGTTGCTTGTTCAGCAGTTTTCATAATATTCAGTATTATAAAAAAACTACTTCTTTATCAAAAAGTCTTGCGTTACGTTTCCTTTATCCGGCACTGTCACTTTAACATTATCAGCCTTCAGTTTTTCATTCCACACCCTTAATGTATACGTGCCTGCCGGAACATCATTAATAGTGTAATTCCCATTTTTGTCTGTAACTGTGTAGTAAGGTGTTTCTACAGCTAAAACCCAGGCTTCCATTTCAGGATGGACATTACATAACATTACGGCAACACATGGTTTGTTAAATGTAAAATTTCTTTTTTGACCCTTTGGCCAGCTTCCAAGATTAAATTTGCCTGTACATTCATCCGGTGAAAAAACATTATGCAATACATTATCACTGTTCAAAAATTCAACTTTTGTACCGACAAGAACCGGAAGTACATGAGGGTAGAAAGTTAAATCTTTTTGGTCCATAAGAAGAGCTTTAGCAGGAGGTTTAAAAGTTTTACCTTCTATCTTGTCAATATATATTACTGTATTACCGGCATTAGGGGCACCCTTTGCCTTAATCTTTCCGACAATATCTCCGCCGAAGGCAGCAAATCTTACGAAGCAGGACAATAATAATATGATTATTATATAGTTTTTCATAATTCCTCAAATAAAATGTGTCAAATTTTTTTTTGTTTAAAAGGCGCATTGCAATGCGTCACTACTTTATTCTCGATTTCAATTTCAATTCTCGATTTCAATTTCAATTCTCGATTTCAATTTCAATTCTCGATTTCAATTTCAATTCTCGATTTCAATTTCAATTCTCGATTTCAATTTCAATAAAGGCAGATTTGGAATCTGCCCCTACATTTTCTTTTTCTTCCTCTAGACCTATGCAAATCTAAAATAATTTAGAAAGCGAAATTAAATTGGAATGTAAATCTACCTTTATTCGCATCCTTACTTGCTTTATCCAAAGGAACTAAATATTCGATAGAACACTTTACATTTGCTCTCACCATAAAAATTATTGCCGGAATTAAGCTGGAAGTCGGATCCTTCGTATCATCATCGGTGTCCTTATCAGTAACTTCATAACGGGCATGTGTGATAAGCCAAGGGTAAACTACATAATTACCTTCAGCAAAATATGCTAATGATTTACGTTCTTTTCCACCAAAATCAGAATTCATAGTCATTACCATCACAACTACATTTAATCTATCGAACCACCAATCAATATCACCGCCCATAATAGTGTACTTATCATTCAAAGTATCAACCAACGCAGTACCTTTATGGAAAAATCCACCAACACGTAATGAGTTATCTTCGTAAAAAGCAGAATTTGCTCCTTCCTGGCCAACCGTGCCTCCGATTTCACTTAAACCGCCAAACTTTAACGTCGCCCTTCCATAAATATCTTTTTCATTATTCAAATCAAAATTATCTCCGTCATTCTGCCCGTTTCCAATACCTAAAGCATAAGTAAAGCCGCCTCCGTCTCCGAATCCATTCCCGGCACCCCAGATTTCAACACCGGCACCGGCACCTTCCCTAAGTCGAAATTTTCCGGATTGAGATTGAAGTTCTACAACATTATAGTGTTCACGAGTCATCCTTAGATGTTCAGGTGATGCATGTATGCCAACAGAGCCGAACTTCATGTGCAATTCGGGTTCAAAATCATATTGAACTGCGAATTCATAAGCAAATTCAGATTCATGTTCCCACTCCATTTCTCCAATGTAAGAGATATTATCACCAAAAGTTCCCCCGAATAAAATCTCAAACTCGTGAGGTATTTCAAATGTAAGTAATTTATCTTCTTCAACAGTTGCAGTTGTAGGATCGTCAAAATTTCCTCCATAATGGATTCGCCCAATTGCGTGAGCCGAAAAAGGTAAATTTCCTGCTATATCCGAAGGCCAGATAGCATCGGGCCAAACTCTTTTATAAGATTCTACGCCGAGTTTCACGGGCTCTTCCTTTGTCATTTCAGGGTCTTGTCCTTGAGGATAACGATATCCGTTATTTTTAAACGCTTTTCCAAAAGCGTTAAGTTTAGGATAAGCATAATGACAAGTGACACAACTGGTTTTGTACTTCCGTGCAAATGACGGAATGGCTGTGGATATTGAATATGATGCGAAAAAGAACACTATCATAATTAAAGCAGTAAATATACCTCTTTTCATAAATATGCCCTCAAATAATAAAAAAAAGATGTTTCAATCTGGTTCTATAAATATAATGCCAAATCATAAATGCTGATGTAATACTACCTTAATGTATAATAATATCTTGAGATACGTAATTGATGATGTTTTGGACTTTGATAGTAAGTATTAAAGAAACGACATAATATGTCGCTTATCTGCGTCATTAGATGTCACAAATCCATAGATTTGAATAAGTTTTTGGATATGTCATATTTCTTGATGAGTCTTTGAATTGTGCGTTTATCAACATCAGCCATTTTTGCGGCTTTTACGACATTACCTTCGGATGCATTCAAGAGTTCTTTTATATATTGTTCCTCAAATTTATCATTGAAAATTTTCCGGGCATCATTCAAATGTAGGGGCAGAATATTTTCTGCCCAAATAAATTGAGGAGTATCGAAAGATAATACTGAATGCTTTAAATTTTCAGGCAACAATGACTGCGTTAACACATCGCCCATGCACATCAATATTACTCGTTCTACTATATTTTCTAATTCCCTGACATTACCGGGGTAATTGTGTTGATTAAGAATATTAATTAAATCGGGTGAAATTGCACGAATTTCCTTTTTGAAACGCATAGAATATTTATGAACAAAATGATGAAAAAGCAATAAAATATCCTCTCCTCTTTCTCTTAATGGAGGAATTGATATATGCATAACATTTAGTCTGTAAAAAAGATCCTGCCTGAACTTTTCTTTCTTAATCTGATTTTCTAAATTTTTGTTTGTTGCTGTAATGAATCTTGCCTTAACCGGAATTAAACTATTGCTACCAACTCTGTAAAACTCTCTTTCCTGAAGGACACGCAACAATTTTTTCTGCATATCTAACGACATATCACCAATTTCATCAAGGAAAATCACACCGTTTCCGGCAGCTTCGAATTTGCCATCCTTATTATCAATAGCACCTGTAAAGGCTCCTTTTTCATGCCCAAACAATTCACTTTCTATTAAATTTTCCGGCATAACGGCACAATTGATTGCAATAAACGGTATATCTTTGTCAGGACTATTTGCATGAATAGCTCTTGCAACAAGCTCTTTTCCCGTACCACTTTCACCTGTTATAAGAATGTTTGTAAAATTTGGAGTTGTACTAACTGCACCGATTTTTTTATATACTTCCTGCATACTTTCGTGATTACCGATTATTTCATAATCCGAACTTGGTTCTGCAAGCTTTGCTCTAAGCCCTATGATTTCTTCCCTCAAACTCACCATTTCCAAAGCTCTTTGAGTTACAACATAAATCTTATCAATATCGAGTGGTTTGGTAATATATTCATAAGCACCTAATTGTATAGCGCTGACAGCAGTTTTCATAGTACCAATACCTGTTATGATGACAACAGGAATGTCACTTCCTTTCTGCTTTAAAATTTCTAATGCGGCTAATCCGTTCATTTTTGGCATGGAGATATCCATGAAAATAAGAGATGGATTTTCTTTTTCGGTGAGCCGTATGACTTCAATGCCATTGTTAGCGGTGAACACAGAGTAACCTTTGCTCTCAAAAGCTCTTTGAAAAGCAAATTGAATATTCTTATCATCATCAGCTATTAATATTTTAACTTTATTCATCTAACTTCGTTGTTTATTAAAATTAAAAAGTGTTTGGTATATAAATTGAAAACTTACACCCATTGCCAACCTGACTGTCAACGGTAATAATACCTCTATGCTGATTGATTACTCTCTTAACAAGTGAAAGTCCCAAACCCGTACCGTTAACCTTAGTTGTGAAAAAAGGGTCGAAAATTCTTTCTTTATTCTCATGCGATATTCCGCATCCGTTGTCAGAAATATCAATTCTTAAGACAGGGCTTCCTTTCCTCAAAATAATTTTCTGTAAATTTACCTTGGGTGAATCACCATCAATAATAATTTCACCAAGGTCATGCAAATCTTTATCCAATTTAACCATTTTTGAAGAAATTGAAATTTTCCCAAATTCTTCTATAGCCTGTGATGCATTTAAAATCAAATTGATAAATGCTTCTTTGAGCCGAACAGGATCTAATAGTATTTCAGGAATTTCTTTATCCGAATCAACTATAATTACGATTTCTTTACTTAGAATCTGGTGTTCAGCTAATTTAAGGCTTTCAACAAAGACATCATTGATTTTAGTGGGCTTTTTTTCAAGTTTGGCTGGCCTTGCTATTTTCAGTAAATCTTCCACAACGTTTTCCATTCTTGCGATAGAATTAAGAGCAACATCATAAGACTCTTTGTCTGCAATCGTCAAAGTACCTGAACGGGAAAGCAATTGAAGAATCATCCTTACTGAAGTCAGAGAATTTCTGATTTCATGTGCAACGATAGCCGACATTTCACCTGTTGTTGCTAATTTCTCAGAACGAATTAGATGGTCCTGCAATCGTTTGCTTTCGGTTATATCAGTGATAATCTCCAAAATTGAATCAATATTTCCTTCTTTTTTAATCGGTACAAGTGTATGCTCGAAAACACTATCCTCTGTCTCGGAAAAAAACTTCTTAAGTGAACTCTTAAATACTCCTTTTTGAAAAAGCTCCTTAGCACGGCATTTACCATATTTTTTACAGCAAGAAAGAATGTCGAAGCAAGATTGACCAATCAATTCAGATGTTTTTTTTCCTGATATGACTTTCATATAAGCACTCGTTGATTTAATCTTTCCGGATTTATCTAATTGGATAAAACCACTTGGCAAATTGTCGAAAATGATCTGAAGTTTATTTTTCTCAGATTCAAGGTCTTTCGTTCTATCCTGAACTTTAAATTCTAACAATTTTTGCTGCTGAGCTTTTTCAGCTTCATTTTGTTCTAAGGATTCAGCCATCTTATTAAACTGATGTGCCAGTTCTTCAATTTCATCATAAGTTTTGATATTGACTCTCGATGCGTAACGTCCATCTGCAATTACTTCGACTTCATTTCTTAATTTTTTGATAGGGATAATAAATTGTTGAGTTGCTTTGAAAGCAAGATAAATTGGTAAAATTGTAAATAATGCGAGTAGCCCCCAAAATAATAAATTGAAATTTTCAACCGGCTCGAAAATATCAGATTTTGCCACAGTTTTCAGGATTGTAAACTTATTCCCAAGACCAATTCCCGAGGTAAACACGTCTGCACGGGCAATAATAACACTATCAATTTCAAAAACTTCTTTCGTTGATTTATTAAGAATTTTATTTGCAGTTTCATTACCAAAATCATTAATTAGATTTCTGCTATCCCTCGTAGCTGATAATTTATTCCAATCGGATTGCCTGTCCGAACGATAAGTATAATAACCATCGGAATTAACAAGCATTACTTTGCCTTTAGAAATTACAGGGTTCTTTTTGTTAACAATCTTAAAGAAACTTTGAGCATATATCTGGAAAACAAGAATACCTGAGAAATTATTTGTTTCGATACGATAAACACAACTTATTGCAGGAATAAGTGACTTTTGGTCATGTGCTATTATTTCAATAGGTATGAATACGGCACTGTTTGGCGGAATATTTTTGGTAATATAAAGATAAAATTTTGAGCGGGATTTATTAAGTTGTTCTTCCGGCAAGAGTTGATACTCATCATTCCTCTTTTCCAAAATAAACACTTCATCTCCATTATTCTTAATAAACTTTATTTGGTAGAAAATTTCCTTTTTCCTTGTGAAGGCTTTGATTTCCTGAAGTATTTCCTGGATTGAGTTATCAGATTTATTTTTATCATCTTCATTGATAGCTTCTGTTAAATGTTGAAAAGACAACGATGAAATAAGAAAGAAAATCTTATCTTCAATGCCATAGAAGAATAAATCTAAATCTTTTTTTATTTCCATCAGGTCATGGTCTAAATTATTTATTGAGATTTGGCGGAGCGATTTGATATTTGTTGTTATACCAATAGAACCAACTATTAATACAGGTAATAGAGATAAAGCTGTAAATGCAATTACTAACTTACTTCGGATTTTTAATTTTAATAATTTATTAATATTAAATTTCATATTTTAATTTAAGCATTTATAGAATTATTTTCGACTTTATTTTTGTTTCGGGTTAATTAAAAAATGATTTTAGAATATATAAACATTTCTTCAACTTGAACAAAGGCATTCATTAGTAATAATAATTATACATAGTTATAGAATTTGTATGATATGATTTTTTTCAAAATACATAAGACAACCCTCTAAAAAGTTATCCTTGCATTATATATTAATTTTCAGTATGCTGCATTCAAATGATATTTTCTTATAAGGTAAATTCTTTATCTGGTATATTTGATATGAAATCCGATGCTAATTTACTGGCATCAATACATTCGATTTAGGAATATTTACAATAGTATTGATTTATTACTCTTGTGCTTGTCAAAATTATTAATAATGTCTTTCTGGGTACAAGATTTATCATGTCTTCAAAAATCACTTTCCATGCTTCACTCATTTCTTTGACTCAACCTAATGAATTGTCCTGAGATAAATTCATATTATAATATCTACTAAATTTAGATTATTATTAATACAAGGAATTACAAACTATTGGTTTTATTTCGTTTCATTTAGATTAATTTAGTTTTACTAAATTCGACTCCCACCTTCTGTACATTAATTCACTTGTTCTTTTCAACATCCAATACCCATACCCACTCATCACCACAGTTACAACAATCTGTGGCACAATCGGATGCTCTACCATTGTCGGGTCAATCCATGCGGCTCTGATAAACAAGTACTGTACAGCATAGAAAAACATCTTGCTTAAAGTAAATAATTATTAGAAAATAATCTATTCCTGAAAAATCTCAAATTAATTTTTCGAGATTTTCACTTTTACTCCATTCTTATTTCTGAATACAACAGGCAATGCTTCGCTTATATGTTTGACGGGAATAATTTTCAAACCCTCTTTGATATTAACATTAATATCTTCGATGTCTCTTTCATTATCCTTAGGTATAAGAACCGTACTTATTCCAATTCTTTTTGCAGCGAGAAGTTTTTCGTCCAAACCACCAATCGGTAGTATATTTCCCCTCAAAGTGATTTCACCTGTCATTGCTATATCACCCCTTATCGGCTTGTTCGTAGCGGCGGATATAAGAGCTATAGCCAGGGTGATTCCTGCCGAAGGACCGTCCTTAGGTATCGCACCTTCAGGAACATGAATATGTATCTCTTTATGCTTCTGGAAATTCTCAGGTATATCGAGTGCTTTATGATTTGAGCGTACATAAGACAAAGCCGCCTGTGCCGACTCTTTCATAACATCCCCAAGTTTGCCTGTTAGTGTCAGCTTTTCAGCACCCGGCATAATCGTAACTTCGATAGACATCGTTTCGCCGCCTATGCTTGTCCATGCCAAACCTGTTGCTACACCTACCTTATCGTCAAGCTGGTCTTTCTTATCTTTAAATTTCGGTGCTTTCAGAAACTCTTCGATTTTATCAGCAGTTATTATCAGGTCTTTATTTTTCATCATTTTATTGAACTGCGGATTCTCTCTCAAAGCTTTTCTCACCTTCTCCGAATCACCGTTCTTTCTCGTCTTCCTGGTTTTGTCATAATCTGTAACGAGTTCTCTTGCGAGCTTCCTGAGTACAGAGCCAATCTCTCTTTCAAGATGCCTCACACCCGCTTCACGAGTATATTCACGTATCATCCTGAAAATCGCATTATCGTCAAATTTAATTTTATATTTATTCAATCCGTATTCTTCGAGAATCTTCGGAACGATATGCCGCTTTGCAATTTCAAGCTTATCAGGCTCGAGATAACTGCTTATATCTATCACTTCCATCCTGTCCTGAAGCGGAATCGGAATGTCATATTTCACATTTGCAGTTGTGATAAATAACACATTCGACAAATCATAATCAACTTCGATATAGTGGTCGTTGAATGCAACATTCTGCTCCGGGTCAAGCACTTCGAGTAATGCTGATGAAGGGTCTCCTCTGAAATCCATTGACATCTTATCAACCTCATCAAGCAAAATCACAGGATTAACCGTGCCGGCTTTTTTCATTGATTGAATTATTTTACCCGGCATGGCACCCACATAAGTTCTTCGGTGCCCCCTTATTTCAGCTTCATCCCTTATACCGCCGAGTGAGAATCGTACAAACTTCCTCCCCAATGCTCTTGCAATTGATTTGGCAAGTGATGTCTTCCCGACTCCCGGTGGCCCCACGAAGCAGAGTATCTGCCTTTTGAGAGAGCCTGCCAAATTAAGGATAGCTATGAATTCAAGTATTCTGTCCTTGGGTTTTTCAAGGTCGTAATGGTCTTCATTAAGAATAGTCTTAACATGCTCGATATCCATGTCGTCTTCGGTTCTCTGTGTCCAGGGCATTGATGTCAGCAATTCAAGATAGGTCCTGTTGACAGAATATTCAGGCGATATTGTTGGTGTTTTCTTTAATCTGTCGAATTCCTCGTATGCTTTAGCTTTGACAGCTTCGGGCATTCCAGCTTTCTCAATCGCTTCTTTTATCATAGATAATTCAGGTGTAGCCTCGTCGTCGTCGCCAAGCTCTTTCTGCAATGCCCTGATTTGCTCCTGTATATAATACTTCTTCTGCGATTTCTGAATCGTATCCTGCACCTTGCCGTCAATCTCATCTTCGAGCTGGAGCATCTCCAGCTCTTGTGACAATATTGATGATAATTCAAAATACTGCTTCTGCAAATTCTTTTTCTCGAGTAATTTTTGCTTTACTTCTATTTTCTGATTCACATTTGCAATTGCAAAATACATCTTCCTCACAGGGTCATCAATATTATCGAATGCACTGATAATATCCGGCGGCACATGGGTGCTTACTTTTACATATTCTGCAAATTGGTCTGATGAAAGCCTGATTAGCGCATTCAGTTCCTTGTTTGGTTCTGAAGGTTTATGTATGACTTGTTCAATCTCTGCCTCGAGATAATCCTTTTCTCTTGTTTGCTTGACTATCTTTGCCTGGAACAATCCCTCGACAAGAACCTTAAGCAAATTATTCGGAAGCCTCAACACCTGTATAATCTTGGCAATCGTTCCGTATGTGTAAATGTCCTCGAATTTCGGTTCATCCACATTCGGCTTCTTCTGTGCAGAAACAAAAATATATTTATCCCGTTCAAGTGCTTCTGCAACTGCTTTGAGTGATGATGTCCTGCCTATCAGGACAGGAAATATCATGTAAGGAAAAATTATTATATCTCTTAATGGCAAAACTGTTAATATTTTCGGGACACTCCCGCTTTTACCTTCAACTTTTTTTATAGCTGTCAAAAGGTCGTCTTTATTTTCCATATTTTTAATTAAGTGAACAAAAAAAATCAAATCCATTGAAGAATATCACAGCATTTTATTTTATGTTTACAATTATAAGTATTTTAAATTGCAGGTCATTCTGAATCCTGAATCATGTTCAGGCTCAGTTCCGTGAAGAATCTTAGCCCCCTTTTTCAAAGGGGGATTATGGGGGTTTTAAGATTCTTAGGCAAACTTATCATGAACAATAACCGATTGATGGCAATACTATGAATTACATTACTCCTTCTTCAAAATCAACAAAACCTTATGTAATCCATTAGACCTTAGTAAAAAAGTATCTAGTCATCCATCCAACCTTATTAGCTTATTACAACAGAAGTTTAGTAATTGGTTTATAACTCTAACACAGCTAATTTCGTTATTTGAGTTTGAACATAATATTGAATTTTAATTATGTCAGAAAATATTAATTTCATAGATGAATCATTTATCGAAGGACTCATAACGGAGACTCAAAATCCGCCTGCTCCTAAAATAGATGAAATTCTAAACAAAGCACTTCAGCTCCAGGGACTCGATTTGCTGGATGCCGCTTATCTCCTGAATATAAAAAGCGGAGATTTACTTAACAAATTACTTCATACTGCATACCAGGTAAAACAGGAAATCTACGGCAACCGCCTCGTGCTTTTTGCTCCACTTTATATTTCAAACTTCTGCTCGAACAACTGCCTCTACTGCGGCTTCCGGGTGGATAATAAAGATATAGTCCGCAGGGTACTTTCACTCGATGAAATAAAAGATGAAACCCTTTCATTACTTGAACAGGGGCATAAGCGAATACTGATGCTCATGGGCGAACATCATAAAAATTGCCCTTTCGATTATTTTCTCGAAGCAATCAATGCTGCCTATTCTGTAAAAGATAAGAAATGCAGTTCAATTCGCAGAATTAATGTCGAGATTGCCCCTTTGGATGAAAATGAATTTCAAAAGTTGAGCAAGGTGCATATCGGCACCTACACTGTGTTCCAGGAAACATACCACCGCGAAACATACAGCAAAATGCACCCGGGCGGAATCAAATCCGATTACAACTGGCGGCTCAGCACAATGGACAGAGCCTTGTCTAACGGGATGCATGATGTCGGTATCGGTGCCTTGTTCGGATTGTATGATTACAGGTTCGAAGTGCTTTCATTAATCCAGCATGCAAAACATCTCGATAAAAAATTTAATGTCGGGCCACACACGATTTCAATTCCGAGGATCAAACCTGCAAAGAATGCACCTGCATCATTTAATCTTGAACATGCAGTTTCGGATGAGGAATTCAAAAAGCTAATTGCAGTCATTCGCTGTTCAGTTCCATATACAGGCATGATACTTTCTACGCGTGAACCTGCGGAGCTTCGTTCCGAGCTTTTCAATTACGGCATATCGCAAATCAGTGCCGGCTCCCGTACCTCTCCCGGCGGCTACAAGCAGGCATTTTCCGAAACTGAGGAAGCAGGGCAGTTCTCACTCAACGACTGCCGCACATCAGGCGAAGTAATAAGGGATGTCATTCAGCATGGCTTTGTACCTTCATTCTGCACGGCTTGTTACCGTCTCGGGCGTGTTGGCGAGGACTTCATGGACAAGGCAAAGCCCGGCTTAATCAAGCTCTTCTGCCAGCCGAATGCACTCACGACATTAAAAGAATACCTTGTTGACTATGCCGACCCGGAAACCAAACAACTCGGCGAAGAATTAATTCAAAAAGAACTCGCCACAATTCCAAACGACAAAGTCCGCGAAAAGACTGGGCAAAACCTCATTCGCATCCAGCAAGGCGAACGGGATTTGTATTTGTAATGTCATGCTGAGCGTAGTCGAAGCATCTTTCCACCTTATCAAATGGGATTAGGTTTTTTTTTATTCCACTATTGAGAGGGGATTAAGGGGTATGTTATAATTTTCATTCGTAATTCGTAAATCGTAATTCTTAATTGATTGTGTGCTTAAGGATTATTCTTTATTACCCCATCAACTTTTAACTGCTTAACAACATTTGAACAAACTGAACTGAATATTTCAGACATTCGGCTGTCTTTGTTGAGTTTTGTTTCGGTTTCAGATTGCCAGACAACTTTCCCATTCATTAAATCAACAAATTTAATTTGTGCATCGAATTGTGTCGGCACTCGCATTTCTCCGCCTGGATAAACCGCAGTCGTTGTTTCCCTGCTTATTGTATTACTATCTTTTGTCGTTGTTGTTTTTTTCTTCTCTACATCAGGGACATATACAGTTGCCGTTTGAAAACCTTGTGGAGAAATCAAAATATAACCGTCCAAATTATATTTTTTATAAACAGCAACCTTTTCGTCATAAGTATATTCACGGATTGGCGGTAATACTCTGTGATTCTCAACGGCAAACGTTCCATTCTCTTTAAATTCATTCGCCATTTCAGATTCAAATTCTTTCATTTCCTCAATTTTTTGAAAATCTGCAATGACTAATATTCTCCTGAATATAATATTGTTATAAGAAGGGTCTTTCAATGATGTAACATTTGTAGGCAGGCATCCGGACACAAATAATAAAATGGCAATAACAAAGTAAATTAGCTTAAGAAACAGGTTTTTCATCTTTAACTCCAAATAATCGAAATTTATTTTATATTTATTTTATTCTGATTTCCGGATGTATAATTTAATAATAAATATTTATTTGCATAATATATAAAATAATATCAATATTTCAATTATTGTCATTCTTTTTCTTCGCGGCCTTAGCGATTCCTTTGCGGTTTTGCGTGAAACTAAAAAGACCCTTCGACAGGCTCAGGGTGACAGGGCTATGGATGCTGAAACGAATTCAGCATGACATATAACCGTCATTCAAAATTCAAAATTTAAAATTCAAAATTCAAAATTTGCTTTATAAGACTGCTAATCTTAATTTGAAAATTTTATAATACAGTAAATTGATAAAACAAAAAATATTTAGCGGAGGAATAATTGAAATCAATCAGGGACTATTCATTCGACACGAAATGTGTTCATGCAGGAACTAAGGAAGACCAGTATGGCTCAGTGGTTACACCTATTTACCAGGTATCAACATTCAAATTTAAAAGTGCCGCTCATGGTGCGAGGCTCTTTTCAGGCGAAGAAGACGGTTATATTTATACACGAATGCGAAATCCCACTATCGAAGCACTTGAGGACAGCATTGCAATTCTCGAGGGTGGAGCAAAAGCCCTTGCCTGTTCGAGCGGCATGGCAGCGTCCCACACTCTAATCGCTGCATTATTAAACGCAGGTGACCATGTTATATGCAGCGAATCTGTCTATGGGCCTACATTCACATTGATTCAAAATGTTATGTCCCGCTTTGGCATCGAATCAACTTTCGTTGATACTTCGGATTCCGATAATGTTAAGAATGCCTTGAAACCCAATACTAAACTTGTTTTTGTAGAGACTCCGGGAAATCCGACTTTAGTAATATCAGACCTTCAGGTAATAGCAGACATTAGTCATAATCATGGTGCAAAGCTCGCTGTGGATAATACGTTTATGAGTCCAGTTCTTCAGAATCCTTTTAAATTCGGAACAGATTATATTGTTCACAGCCTCACAAAGTTTTTAAACGGGCACGCTGACGTTGTTGGTGGTGTTGTTGTATTGAAAGAGCAAAGTGAATATGAAGGATTTCGTAAAAGCCTTAACCAGTTTGGCGGTGTGATTGACCCTTTCAATTCATTTCTCGTTCACAGAGGTATAAAAACTTTGAAATTAAGGATGGAACGCCACTGTCAGAATGCACAGAAAATTGCAGAATATCTCGAGAAGCACACGGAAGTTGAATGGGTGCGTTACCCCGGGCTTCCCAGCCATCCTCAATATGAACTTGGAAAAAAACAGATGTATGGTCCCGGTGGAATGATTTCATTCGAATTGAAAAAAGGTTTGGTAGCTGGGAAAATTCTTATGGACAATGTTCAAATTTGGCAACTCGCTGTCAGTCTTGGTGGAGTAGAATCATTAATACAACATCCTGCTTCGATGACACATGCAACTATGGGTAAAGATGCACGGGAACAAGCGAATATTACCGATGGTTTGGTACGTTTATCAGTTGGTATTGAAGATGCCGGCGAACTAATACAAGGCTTAGAAGAAGGCTTGAAAAAGATTTAACTAATAGTCTTTTAAAATATAATTTAATGTTTTATTCAATGGATTCCCCCTTATAAAAGGGGGATTCAGGGGGTTGTTAAATTAATGCACTTTTATCCATTCACAGGTATGGTATTAATGATTATCTGAAATAAGAAAAATCAACGGAGTAAAAATGTCAATCATCACAATCAATCCGGCAACCGAAGAGATACTCAATGAGTATGATGAGTTCACTTTTGAACAGATAAATGAATCAATTCATCAAGCAAATCAAGCTCATGAAATATGGAAAAATACTACTTTTTCAGAACGTTCAAAATTTATGCTCAATGCCGCATCAATTCTCAGGAACAAAAGAAATGAATATGCTGAATTGATGGCTCTCGAAATGGGTAAGCCTCTTGCTCAAGGGTTATCGGAAGCAGATAAATGTGCATGGGTATGTGAGTATTATGCCGAAAATGCAGAACAGCACCTGAAAGACGAGCATATCAAAACCGAAATGACAAAGAGCTATGTTACATTCAATCCTCTTGGTGTTGTTCTTGCAATTATGCCCTGGAACTTTCCTTTTTGGCAGGTATTTCGCTTTGCCGCTCCTGCTCTTATGGCAGGAAATGCAGGAATACTAAAACATTCGAGAAATACGATGGGTTGTGGAATCGCAATCGAAAATATTTTTAGAGAAGCAGGTTTTCCGGAAGGGTTGTTTGCTAATCTGGTTGTTGGTTCATCAGTGATGGTTCAAGTTATCGAGCATCCGCTTATTCAAGCTGTAACATTAACAGGAAGCACACCAGTCGGACAGCAGGTCGCATCAAAAGCAGGTTCACTTATTAAAAAGACTGTAATGGAACTTGGAGGAAGTGACCCATATATTATTTTGGAGGATGCTGATATTGAACAATCAGCCGAAACCTGCGTCAATGCACGTTTAATCAACAGTGGACAAAGTTGCATAGCTGCAAAACGATTCATTGTAATAAAATCTGTTCTGAAACAATTTGAAGAATTGTTTGTTGAGAAAATGAAATTGAGAAAAATGGGAAATCCTTATGAACCTGATGTAACTGTAGGTCCCCAGGCACGAAAGGATTTGCAGATTGATTTACACAGACAAGTAACAGAGAGTATTTCAAAAGGAGCAAAACTTCTGTTAGGAGGAAAGGTACCTGAAGGCAAAGGATATTTTTATCCTCCAACAGTATTGACAGATGTTGTAAAAGGGATGCCTGCTTATGATGAAGAAACGTTCGGTCCGGTCGCGGCAATAATCCCTGCTGAAAATGAAATTCAGGCAATAGAAATTGCAAATGACACAATTTTCGGATTAGGTGCCGCAGTGTTCACAAAGGATTTAGAACGTGGCGAAAGAATCGCATCAAAAATTCTGAAAGCAGGATGTTGCTTTGTAAATGAATTTGTGAAATCCGATCCTCGTCTTCCATTCGGCGGCATCAAGCAATCTGGCTACGGCAGAGAGCTTTCACACTATGGCATAATAGAATTTGTAAATATTAAAACCGTTTGTATTAAGTAATCACGAATTACTTTTCAATATTATCAAGCAAAATCTCTGCTACATCCTGAACATGAATTTTGTCTTCGAGATTCAGATGTTTCACACCATCAGTCAGCATTGTCAAACAGAATGGACAATTAGCCGCGATAGAATCAGTACCCAATGAAACTAATTCTTCAGTCCGCTCAATATTAACACGTTTACCTTTCGTTTCTTCCATGAACATCTGTCCGCCGCCTGCACCACAACACAATCCCTTCGAATGATGCCTGTGTGCTTCCTTAATTTCAAATCCTTTGATTGACTCAATTATTTCCCTCGGCTTATCATAAATATTATTATATCTACCAAGGTAGCAGGAATCATGGTAGCCTATTTTCTTGACTTCATTTCCATTCTTAAACTTGAATTTATTTTGTTTGATTAGGCCTAGCAAAAATTCAGTATGATGAATGACTTCATAATTAGCTGCAAAGTCAGGATATTCGTTTTTAAACGTATTAAAGCAGTGTGGACATATCGTAACGATTTTTTTCACTTTATAATTGTTCAATGTTTCGATGTTGGATTTAACAAGCATGTCAGCAAGATACTCGTTGCCTGTTCTCCTAGCAGGGTCTCCGTTACATTTTTCTTCATTACCAAGAATGCTGAAATTTATTCCTGCAATTTTCATTAGCTCTGCAAAAGCACGAGATATTTTGATCGCCCTGTCATCAAAGCTTCCTGCACAGCCAACCCAGAATAAAACATCGAAGTCAGGATTTTCGGCACAGGTCTTTATATCTAAACCCGAAGCCCAATCAGTTCTTTGTGAAGGTGAAAATGCCCATGGAGAGCCGTTATTTTCGAGATTTGAAAATGCCGTTTGCAATTCCGATGGAAAGTTCGATTCCATCATAACAAGAGAACGCCTCATTCCTACGATTGCAGGAATATGCTCGATAGTTATAGGACATTCAGTCATACAAGCACCACAGGTTGTGCATTGCCAAAGGGCTTCAATATTTTCATAATCACCGACAAACTTTTTATTCAATATTTCATTTTCTTTTTCTGTCAAATCAACTTTTCCTTCTGATGATTTCATCTGTTTTTTCATAATTGGTGCTTTGTCTAAAGTCCTGTGCCTGATTTGAACGATAATATCTCGTGGACTTAGTTCCTTACCAGTGATATGAGCGGGACAAACACTGTCGCATCTCCCGCAATGTGTGCAGGAATAACTATCAAGAACTGATTTCCATGACAAGTCTTCAAAGTCAACTACACCAAATTTTTCAACACCTTCTTTTTCAAAATCTATCCTATCAACTTTATTAGTTGGTTCATAATTTGAAAAATATACATTAGGAATAGAAGTGTAAACATGAAAATGTTTTGAAAAGGGTAAATAATTAGCAAATGCAAGAATGATAATTATATGTACCCACCAACTGATATGATATGTTAAGTTCACCCATGAATCAGGCAGGATTCTGCTTATAAAAACTGATACAGGGTGCATCCATTCATGCGAGGGATACCAAAAATTCATCGTTGAATTATAAAATAACAATGCTGTAACGATAAAGAAAATTGATAATAGCACTATAAGTGCATCTTTAAATTCTCCTGAATCGCCCTTCAGTCTTTCAACTCTGATAATGAATCTTCTTATTAAAGAAATTATGACCGATACAAAAACTATAAGGCAGAAAATCTCAGTTGAAATAGTTATAACCGGATATAATGTCCCAAACCACAACAATGAAAATTTTGGATAAATACCCTGAATCACAGCCTCAGCCGCCGAAAACAGAAGCATTAAAAATCCCCAGAATATTCCTGCATGGATTATTCCCGCAACTCTGAATCTGAAAATTTTGCTTTGTCCAATAGCAACTTTTAACATGTGGGCAATTCTTTTCCACGGGTTGCTGCTCCTGTTCTCAGGTTGTGCAAGTTTTAGATAAGAGAGCAACCGGAGTAAGTTCCGTAGAAAAATTGATATAGATGCTATAAGAATGACAATGAATATTATTTGTTTTAATTCCATAACTGCAATTTATATTTTAATAAACTCGCTGAACATTGATAAATAACAGCTTTTTAATTTAGAACAAAGATAAAAAAAAAATTATTATTCCAAACTTATTATGTAACCGTGTGTTGTAAAAAATTTAATTATTTTATTTTTCCTCTTAATTTGAAATCCAATTTGATTTTCTGATAATTTTCATTATTTTTGAATTTAACCATTTGGTTAAATTATTTAGTTAAATATTCGGAAAACTTATTAGAATCTAAATATGCCGGTTGTTGAAGTAAGAGGATTGACTAAAAAGTATGGTAAGAAAACTGCCATAAGCTCTCTGTCTTTCGATGTAAATGAGGGTGAAATTTTTGGTTTTATAGGACCCGATGGTGCGGGTAAAACTACTCTTTTCAGAATACTTACTACTCTCTTGCTTCCAAATGAAGGTAAAGCGAATGTTCTTGGTAAGGATGTAGTCAAAGATTACAAATATCTCAGAAAACACTTGGGTTATATGCCAGGTAGGTTTTCACTTTATATGGACCTTACAGTTGAAGAAAATCTGAAATTTTTTGCATCAATTTTCGGTGCAACAATTGAAGAAAATTATTATTTAATAAAAGATATATATTCTCAGATTGAACCTTTCAAAAACAGGCGGGCAGGCAATCTGTCAGGAGGAATGAAACAAAAACTTGCTTTGTCCTGTGCATTAATCCACAAACCTCTGCTTCTCGTTCTGGATGAACCAACCACGGGAGTTGATGCCGTCTCGAGAAAAGAATTTTGGGAAATGCTGAAAAGACTAAAAGAGCAGGGAATAACAATCATTGTATCGACACCATATATGGACGAAGCTGTTTTGTGCGATAAAATTGCATTAATACAAAATGGTTCAATACTGGATATTGATACTCCAAATGATATTGTATCAAAATTCAAGAATAAATTATTTTCAATAAAAACATATAATAAATACCTTGCAATCAAATCCCTTGAATCTTATGAATACAAGAACTCAGTCTATCCTTTCGGTGATTCAATTCACTATTCGGATAAACGTGATAATACCGACAATGATGTATTGATTCAATTTTTGCAGTTATGCGGAATTAATGATTGTGAAGTTAATGTTATTGATGCCGGTATTGAAGATGTGTTCATGTTTTTAATGAAGGAAAAAAGACATGAACAATAATAAAAAAGTAATTGAAGTAACAAACTTAACAAGAAAGTTCGGAAAATTCACCGCTGTGGATAGCATAAGCTTTGATGTTTATGAAGGTGAGATATTTGGTTTTCTCGGAGCTAATGGGGCAGGAAAAACTACTGCAATAAAAATGCTCATCGGATTACTAGCACCTACTTCAGGCAAGGCAACAGTTGCAGGTTGTGATGTATATAAACAATCGGAACAAATAAAAAAAAGCATTGGGTATATGAGTCAGAAATTTTCCTTGTATGAGGATCTGACTATTGCTGAAAATATTAGTTTTTATGCAGGTATTTACGGATTAACCGACGGCCAGATTTCTGAAAAAACAGATTTACTTCTTAAAAAATTAAACCTTGAAAATTCGAGAAATGAGTTAATAAAATCTCTTCCGCTTGGCTGGAAACAGAAGCTGGCTTTTTCTGTTGCAATAATACACGGCCCGAGTATTGTTTTTCTGGATGAGCCTACAGGTGGTGTTGACCCTATCACACGCCGTCAATTCTGGAATCTGATATATGAAGCTGCAGATAACAAAAAAACAATATTTGTTACAACGCATTATATGGACGAGGCTGAATATTGCGACAGGGTGTCAATTATGGTGGATGGAAAGATTGAAGCCCTCGACTCTCCTACAAATCTAAAATCGAAGTATGACTCATATACAATGAATGATGTGTTTATCCAGCTTGCAAGAAAAAATCAGGTGCAGGGATGAGAACGTTTGCAAATTTCATATTGAAAGAAATTTATCATATAACGAGGGATTGGAGGTCTCTGCTTGTTTTAATTTGTATTCCGGTTATCCAGCTTTTTCTCTTTGGATATGCAATCCGTACTGAATTGAATGAAGCAGAAATTGGAATTATAGACCGGTCAAAGGATTACATAACGCAGGAAATAACAAACAAGCTGATTTCATCAGGCTATTTTAAGCTCAATGCTTATGTAGAAAATGAAAAACAAATTGAACATCTGTTCAAAAATGGTACAGTTAAAGAGGTTATAATTTTCGAACCTCACTTCGCTACAAAGTTAGAGAAAGAAGGTAAAGCATCGGTGATGTTAATTGCCGATGCAAGCAATCCGAACATTGCTACTCTTGTTACATCTTATACTTCATCAATTATAAGGACATATCAGCTTGAATTAAATTCTAAATCAATAAAAGCTAATACAATCATAATACCTGAAGTGAAAATGCTTTTTAATCCTGAATTAAAGAGCGTTTTTATGTTCGTTCCCGGATTAATCGCATTGATTCTTATGCTTGTTTCTGCTTTAATGACTTCAATAACAATTACACGTGAAAAAGAAATGGGGAGTATGGAAGTTTTGCTTGTTTCACCATTGAAACCTCAAATGATAGTTATAGGTAAAGTTGTTCCTTATGTAGTAATTTCATTTTTCAATTCGATGACAGTACTTGCCCTTTCTATTTTAATATTCCGTATTCCGTTTGAAGGAAGTTTTTTGCTCTTTACCCTTGAAAGCATATTATTTATTATTACCGCCTTGTCGCTTGGTATTCTGATTTCAACAATTGCAAATTCACAACTTGTGGCTATGATAATGTCTTTGGGTGGCTTGCTGATGCCTTCAGTTCTTCTGTCAGGCTTCATTTATCCTGTAGAAAACATGCCCTTAATACTGCAGTGGCTGAGCTATTTGATACCTGCTAAATGGTTTTTAATCATATTGAAAGGAATTATGCTCAAAGGATTGGGTATCGAGCATCTCTGGAAAGAAACACTTATCTTAATGGGAATGGCAATCTTTTTCCTTGCAGTCAGCACAAGAAAATTGAAAATAAGATTAGAGTAAAATGCTTGTAATTTATTTGATTTGTTTTAGTAAGAATTTTTTAAAATTATTTAAATATTGATGATTCAAGTCCCAAAATTCTGGATTATCAAAAAACCAATCATATTTATTTTTCATTCTTTCTTCAATTTTATTACTTTTAGGAAAAGCATTAATATATGAATACATTTTTGATTTTCGATCAAGAGAATTATAAATACATATCCCTTTGGAATTTTTGCGTTGAGAAATACATTTTTCATAAGATTCAAAACAATTGAGTAATATTTTATGTTTTGGATTTATTATTTTTTCAAGAAGCAATTCAAAATCACCATCATCGGCATTATTGGGAAATAAGAAGCATTCAAAATTTACATCCAGTTCTTTTTGCTTTGATTCTAAATATTGTTTTCTTTTTGAATAACTTCCTTTATTAAGTTTATCATCTGCATCGAAAATTATTATATTTTTTATTCCTTGATCAGTATTTTCTTTAAATTTAATCCGTACCAAATGAAGGTTTGTGTATCCATTCGTAGAATCTATCTGAGGAACTGGTAGGTTTATATTTTTTAAATAAACTTTGATAAAATTACCAACTTTAGTGTCAACTTTATCTTCAATAAATATATGTACCATTACTTACCTAATTTCAATGCCTTGTTCAAGTGAAAATTCAAATTGTTCAAAATTATAAACATACGATTTAATTGAATCATCTGGCAATCTTCTTAATGTAATACTTCTAACACGATTTTTAGAAGATTTATCTTCATTTTCTTCAATTGCTGATTTTAGAAATTTTAGGGTATCCAGGTTATGTGAAGTAACAAAAACTTGAATATTATTCTTTTTTGATGTTTCAATAATTATCTTCCAAATATCCTTTAAGGTTGAAAAATGAAAACCGTTTTCTAATTCATCAATAAAAATAATACCATCTTTTACCTTGTATAAAGCTAAAATAATTTGTAATAATTTGATTGTACCGCTACCCTGCAGATTTAAAGGTAATAATTTATCTACCCCAATATCAACAAATATCATTCTATTTAACCCAAAAGATATATCTTTAATATTTGGTTCAATTAATTGTAGTATATTAATTATTTCATCTTTCTTTTTATTAACTATAATATCTTCAAGTGTTTGATGTATATCATGGGAAATGCTATATTTCGGAGTTATATAAAAACCAAAGAGTTTTTCTTTATAATTTTGAGTTGGGAATGCAATTAATTCCCTGTCTTTAAATCCTAATTTTGATTGGTAATTATTTTTATTCTTTTCAAAAATTGAGAAATTAAATAATAATTCGTTAATAACTTTTTTTTGAATGCTTGTTTCGTAGGATTGTAATTGTTTAAATTTAGCTTCATCTATTTTTTTCCCATTTTCTTTTATATATGAAGGTATTATGCTCAATTCTCTTTTAAATTTATTATTATTTAGAAAAGCTTTTAAAACTAATTTAGATTCAAAATCTAAGTTGTGAAAAATAAAACTAAAATCCTCATTACTTTCAGAAATCAAATCTCGAAAACGATTAATGGTTTCAACTAAAGCTGCATTTGATATTCCTGTTAATAAAAATAATGCCTCTAAGACAGTAGTCTTGCAAGAATTATTCTTTCCTACAAGTAAATTTATATCTCCAAAGCCATCAATTTTTAAGTGTTTAATGCCCCTGAAACCTGTTATTTCTAAATTATTATAATACATTTTATCTCAATTATTTTATTATAAGTATTTTTCTATACAAAATTTGTTCCAAAATTACAACTATTTTATATAAACTTAAAAACTTGAAATTTATTTCAAATTATAATATTTATCTTTTAATTCAATTTATTCTTTGGCAGAATATTTTCTGCTTTCAGTTTCTCGTATTTTTCTGTGATTTCAATAAGAATTTTATTTCTTACTATATCCTTCCTTGTGAACTCAAATAATCCAACGCCATCAATACCTTTGGCTATGTATTCTACAAAGAAGGGAAACGCAACATGATTAGCATTTATATCGTATTGATGAACATCTCCCGAAATTAAAACCTTGCTGTCTACTCCCATTCGTGTAATGAACAGCATGATTTGACGTATGTCAGCATTCTGTGCTTCATCCAATATCATCAAAGCATTGTCGAAAGTGGCTCCTCTCATATATGCGAGTGGCCTGAACTCGACTGTTTCATTTTCTATGAGTTTTTCAAGGTTTTGCTTTTTAATCATTTTCAGCATCGAAATTTTGAAACTCTCATAATGAGGGTCAATCTTCTGCTCAATATTACCCGGCAATGCACCAAGTTTTTCACCCGCTTCCTGTATTGGTTTAGTGAAAATTATTTTTTCAAATTGATTTTCTTTCAAACTGCGGATAGCATAATAAGAATCAATAAATGTCTTGCTTGTTCCGGCGGGACCTGTGATGATGATGACATCATGGTCATCAATCAGGTTTATAAGTTCGATTTGTTTTTCTCTTAAAATAATGTTATCGAGAGCATTTGAGGGGACGTATCTCTTTTGCTGTTCCGTATGTGAAAATGAATCAATATGTATTTGTACAGCTCTGTGATTCCTTCTTCTTTTTCCCATAGTATCCGTTCTTGTTAAACAATTCCTAAAAATTTTAGTCGTGCATTTCTTCAAGCCATTTAACCAGCCTGAAACCTTTTCCTGTACTTTGAACAATCGCTTTGCCCATCAGAACATTGTTTTCCGAATCATAACCTGTAATTTCTACCGTTGCAATGTCAGGTTCTGTGAAATCCAAAAATTCATCAATCCATGCAGTTGAAGTGAAATCTTTTTCGCCTGATGAGTAAGCCATATCATTCGTAAATAAGTCTCCTGCTATTTTTCCATTCTGCAATTTTATGATATAGCAAGCATCATCCGATTTAATAAATTTATTATTGGTCCATTTGAAAATCCTGAATGAAACGGGACTTACGTCGGACATAGCATAATTTGTTACAAGCTCAATCTTACCGTCATTATCAATATCGCCTGCAATTTGAAGTTCTTCGATTCCCCAATCGGCATAGCAAAATTCATATTCTATGTTTTTGTCTTCCCATAGAATTTTTCTCTTGTTTTTCACTTTTTGATAAACAACAAGATGATAGTATTCACCATTATCATCAGAACGGTGCTTTTTCAGGAAAACATTTTCATTGATTCCGTCTTTGTCAAGGTCAACGTTTATATTTTTATTATAATCTTCCTGGGCGAAAATTGTAAATGAAGATAGTAATGCAATGATTGTAAAAGTTAGAAAAAGATGTATAAAATAGTTTTTATTCATGCCACACTAAAAACTGTTATTACAATACAAATATATATAATTTTTTTATTAGTTCAAGGATTTTTAAATGATTGTTAACTATTTTTGCTTAAATAAATGAGTAATACATTGTTCTTATTTGAATGAATTAATTATTTTCAATGACCCTAAAACTCATAAATTTTGTTTCACGGCGTTTCTCGATGTCTGCAAAAAGGCAGAGATTCCTGAACTTTGCCCGGATGGTTGCTTTGATAAGCGTAATGCTGGGAAGCCTTTCCCTTATTGTTTCATTATCTGTATTGGATGGCTTTGAGACAATGCTGAAAGAGAGTGCAGTAAAGTTTACATCGCACATCACATTGAGAGCCTATGACAGCAGACCGATTGAAAATTATGATTCAGTGAGAAATGTTGTAACGAAATCTTTTCCTCAGATTAAGGCGATAGCTCCAATTATCGAAAGAGAAGGTCTGATTCGCTCAAAGACTTTTGTCGAGGGTGTGCTGATTAAAGGAACATCAGAAAAATATGCTCTTACAAATGTTAAAAATAATATTGTTAAGGGTAAGTTTCATTTCTCAAATCCCAATGCAAATGAATTAATCATCGGGAAACGATTAGCCACAAAACTTTCGGCAAAGCCTGGCGATTCTCTTGTTCTGTACACAATGAAGTCGGGAAGTGTTGATAACATGGGCTTTCCTGAAATTGAGAAATTCAGGGTCATCGGAATTTACGAAACAGGAATGGCTCAATATGATGATATATATGTTTATATCCCGTTTGAAAAAGCATCAGAATTTTTCCGTCTTCCTATTAATTCAGCATCATCATTTGATATAATGTTATATAATGTGAATGATGCTCCGCAGGTGAGCAAACAGCTCGATTCATTTCTCGGTTTCCCGTTCTACTCCTACACTGTATTTGAACTGCACAAATCAATCTTCACATGGATTGAATACCAGAAAGCCCCAATTCCTCTTGTGCTGGGATTAATAAGCATAGTTGCAGTTCTGAATATCATTACAATTCTTTTAATAGTTGTTGTTGAAAAGACTCATTCAATAGGCATTCTCAGGGCATTGGGAATGGACAATAAAAGTATACTCTCGATATTTATCGTGCAGGGAACATTAATCGGACTTGCAGGAACCCTGATTGGCTGTGGAATAGGACTTGCTTTCTGCCTTATTCAGCAGACATTCGGAATCATCAGGTTGAATGGAGAAATATATTTCCTCGATGTACTCCCGGTGCAGATTTCATTCTGGCATTATGCAGTTGTCATCGGTATTTCGACAGCACTATCTTTCCTTGCAACAGTTGTTCCATCAGCCATAGCAGTAAGGATCACACCCGTCAGGGCTATAAGGTATAAATAAATCTTTAAGGACGCAATTTGCGACCTTTAATTCGTCTCTGCAATGCCGTAAATCTTAAATTTGGTTATAAAGTTTTAGAAATAAGAAGTCCGAGGGATTTGACAGATGAAAAATAAAAAAGAAAAAATATTCGATTGCGTTCAAATGGTTCGCGATATTCGTGATGCTTTCTATAGACAAGCTCATGACCCAAATTTTGACCCGAATGAATTTCAGCGTATTAAAGACAAATGGACAAAACGATTGGAACAGCAAGAGAAAAAAAATCAAATGAAATTAAAAGCTGTTTAAGGTCACAAATTGTGAGCATAAAAAACAAAGACTTACAAACTTGAGGTCACAAATTGTGACCTCAAGTTGAAGAAAAACCCAAGCGTAGAATTGGTTTTACTGCGGATGTTGAGTAAGAAATAATTATATAATGGTTTTCAATTTATTTATATTTGATGAATAACAATTGAAAGGCTGGGAAATGAGTAATGATTATCAAAAAACAGATGCTGATATTCATTTCGCAAAGGGTTGTGAAAAAGAAAAAATAGGAGATTTTTCAAAAGCAATTTATTATTATAATATTACAATTAATTTAAATCCGAAATATGCAATTGCATATTTTAGAAGAGGAAATTTAAATGTTAATAATAATGATTATTATAAAGCTATAAAAGATTATACTAAAGCAATTAATATTAATCAATATTATAGTGATGCTTATAGTAATAGAGGGTATACACATTATATGGTTTCAAATTATTTGGAAGCATTAAAAGATTGTAATAAAGCACTTGAGATTTACCCCAAAGATATTTATGCTTATATACACAGATCATTTATTAAGAAAAAATTAAATATAGAATATGCAGATTTTGATTGGCAAACTGCAATGGATATTAATAGCGAGTATTCATCAGCACATATAATTAAAATAGATGCAAAAACACACTTACTTGATAAAAAGGTAGCATTATTTATATATAATAAAATAAATAAACCTTCAACAGAAAATCCAATGATTGATATTGGAAATGCATATTCTAAGTTTCAAAAGGGTGACTTTATAGGTTCAATTCATGAATGTAATAATGCATTAAGTAAAATGCCATCTTTAAATAAATCTATTATATATAGAGGAAAAACTGTACGATTTTTTGAGGATTATATAGATAAAATCTGGCTCTTTGACCAAGATGATGAAATAATGCAGAATTGCAATAAAGCAATACAACTTAATCCTAAAGATGCTGAAGCATATAATAATAGAGGGATTCTAAAAATTCAATCTAATGCAATTGAAGAGGCTATCAGTGATTTCAATATAGCTATTGAATTAAAACCTGATTATTATGAAGCATACTTTAATAAGGGTATTATTCACTTTGAATCAAATAAGTACGAAGCGATTAAGGATTTTAGTAATTCTATTCAATTCAATCCAAATTTTGCTGAAGCATATTTTTACAGAGGTATGCTGTATTTTAATATTAGTGATAATATTAATGCCTTTTATGACATGTATAAAGCATGTGCATTAGGTATCGAACAAGCTAATGAATTGATTAATAAATATTGAATCTTAAATATTCATTCATTTGGTGATTTATGAAAAATGATAAAATTTTGTGTTATGTTTTTCTTTTTTTAATCATAACAACTTTTCAGTCTAAAGAACTATTTTCACAGAATAACCACAAAAACGGTGAACTAAAAAGTGAGAAAATAACTTCACTATTACCTCCATTTAATGAAAATGCAGTTGTTAAAATTATTGTTTATGAAAATTTTTCAGTTGATAAGGAACAGCCTGGTTTGTATCGTGCCTATCCTAATTTAGGGCATGGTAGTGGAGTAATGATAGAAAATGGCCTTATATTAACAGCAAAACATGTTATTGAATCAGCCAGATGTATAGCAGTAAAAATCCCGGGTAATAATCTGACATATCCTGCTGAAGTTGTTTATAAAGCGGATTATTCTGATTATGCATTTATAATAATTAGGGGAGAACATAAAAATTTTGTAAATCTATCGCAAGATCCTCCATTAATTCTTAGAGGACAACAAATATGGGCTTACGGTTATCCTGAAATAGCAAGTGAAATCGAACCCAATATTACAAAAGGAACAATAACAAGGTTCAGTAATACTTTTAATAAATGGCAATTCGATGCTGGAATTTATGGCGGAAACTCAGGGGGTCCTTTAGTAACAGATGATGGGGTAATCTGCGGTTTAATTGTAGGTAGTGTTAAAGAAACAGATTTTTTAAATTTTGCTGTTTGTATAGATACAATTATTACAACATATAAAAACCTGAAAGACCTTGGAACTTTTATTCAGGAAAAAAAAGAATTTGATGAACTTCCTACAATTCAAAATAAAGCTAAGAATTATATATCCAATTTTTTTGCGAATAATGTTATACAAGGTGGATTTTATATAGATTTGGAAAAATTTGAGTCAGATATTAATTCAATTATTGACACAAACAAATTTGTTAAAGAATGGGCAATTTTTAAAGAAATTAAAGCAAGTTTATTTTTTAATATTGCAATGTATATCCTTGAAAAAAATTATAAAACAGTATATACTGCAAAAGAATTAAAAGAGTATGATTTAAAACAATATATTAGTTATCTTAATGAAGCTAAACAAGAAGTTAATATTGCAACAAGGGTTGATAAAAATTCGAGAGTGTTATCTAAAGATAGATAAAAAGATCTCTCTATAATATTCAAAACTATTGTTCTCATTTATATTCCAACATAACCGTAAACTAAGATCTATCATC
>C687J26860_1000036_pt1 | contig 101588 bp, 95 predicted proteins | sample RifOxyC2_FD_26860 | JGI IMG/M metagenome (IMG submission 26860)
GTTGACGGTGACCGCGTTAGTATATCTAACATTGTTAGGCAGAACTTTATTAAGTCGGACATAGGTAAGCCGAAGGCAGAAGTCTTAACCCAAAGATACGGTGCTGCTTTTGGAGTAAACCTATCCTGTATACCTAAATATTACAATGAGGAAACAGCAGAGAAAGTAAAGCTGAATGCGTTTGATATTGTTGTCGGCTGTGTGGATAATAATAAAGCCAGAGCTTTTATATCTTCAGAGTTATCGAAGATAGATAATAATTACAATCGTCCTCTGTACATAGACTCAGGTAACGAACTTATCGGTGGCCAGACTTTTATCCAGGGGATGCTGAAAGACTCATACTTCGGGCCAAAGCTTATCGAGCAACATCCTGAGATTGCTAACCAGGATGATAAAGCAGAAAGAAGCTGTACTGCAAACCTTGCTAACGGTACTCAGCGTTTAACCACCAACCAAACAGCCGCTGTATTTCTCTTCAATGTCATAGACCAGTACATCCACAAGGTAAATATTCCATATTATGAAATTAACTGGACTACGTCTAATACCGTGAGTAAGATATTTTTAGATGACTGGGTCAAATCCAAGGGGAACGCTGCTCGGGCATAAGTAACATATGTAACGCACCATGTTCCCCTAAAAGAAAAGGAATCACAAAGGTCTCATATATTGCACCTAGACTTCACTGGAGGTCACCTGACGAGACAAAGATTACTGTTAGATATTTTTTACGCTTTTCCCCTGTATAGGGAGTCAGAGGCTTTCCAGCAAGAAAAGAATCCTTCTTTAGCAAACCAGATTACTATTGTCGTATATGTTAACAGAATCAAAGTTAATCGAAAGGAGCTGTATGGACAGAAAGCTGCAATTTATTCAAAGCAATAGTAATATCAATATCAGGGAGTTTATCGGTCCCGTCTGTGAGCTTCGCAATGGAGTGTGGAGACTAACCCCGGTTTTTAGAACTTTTATTGAACAGCTAATTGTTGCCTCAAAGGGAAGGTCTGCCAAAGTTCGCATTGAGTTCTTAATGGATAAGGATATCATAGTCAGCCTTTCCGACCTATAAATATACCCGCCTTAATTGCCTGCTTACCGTATTTTATCTTAGAGGATAAACCTATGCCGGAGAAAGTAATAATACATAACAGTAGTTACAACCTTGTTGAGAGTAAAGGCCGTCTCTATATTGTTCCCCAGCCAGTTAAGCCTAAATCATTTAAACTAAGTAATATAGTTGCTTCAACTTTTACCGTCGTGCTATGTGCCTGCCTGCTGTTATTTCCAGCTATCAGCATCTTCCTTCTTTTATCCCTGCTCTTTACAAATATTTTTAAGAAAGGAATCAATAAATGAAGCGAAGTTTAACTGTAGAGATAACCAAGCCTGTATTATATAAATATGCCGAGGACTACTTGTCCTCTATAATGGCGAAATTCCTAGGTGAAAAACGCACCGATATCATTGTCTTGTTTAGAGATTTTTATCCTGCGGCGTTTAGGGTCGTATCATTTGCAATCTACAAACTTATAAACGACAACTACACGGTAATAAAAACAAACAATGGATATGCAGAAGAATTGTCTTTCCCTGTTATTTATGACCAGGCTGGTAGCAATAAAATAAGCCCATATTGTGCGAACTACTTCCTAAAAGACAAGAACGGCAATAAAATGGCTGTGCGGATGAAGCTGTCAAAGGATGATTTTGTGAAATCATATTTTCACGTCTATCTTCCCGCAAGCAAGCTGGATTTGGGGAAGAAGTTCTTTGCCGACTTAGAGAACACAATTATGTCTTTAACTGATTTAAGATTGAATGGAGCCGGCGAGTTTTTAGAGTCGGTTCAGGAGCTTGCAGATAAAGACATTATATTACCCGAAGAGATCAAACGCTCTATAAAATCTAATGTGGTAGGTACCATCGAACGATATAGGCAATACGCCAATACCAATGAGTTAAATGAGTTTAATGTTATTAAGAGAGGAGTCCTTCTGTTTGGCGATCCGGGGACGGGAAAATCTCTTACTATCCGTTGGCTTATGTCAACAATCAAATGTTGCAATTTTATCGTTGCCACAGGAAAACATCTTAAACGGAGCGATGATGTTGCGGAAGTATTTTCTCTTGCTCGCAGTATACGACCTTGTATCGTTGTTTTGGAAGACATTGACTTATATGGCTTGTCAAGGGATGGCGGATATTTCAACGGAGGAATTCTCAATGAGTTTTTGAACCAGTTGGACGGCGCCAGTAATTTAAACGGTGTAGTAACAATTGCAACAGCTAATAAGCTTGAGGTGTTGGATAAAGCCTTGACCAAGCGCCCGGGACGTTTTGATGTAATAATCCATTATGAAAATCCTTCCGTGCCTGAAAGAATAAACCTGCTAAACTTAAATCTTTCGAAGACCGATACAGGTAAATCAGTCGACATAAACCATATAGCGGATATAACAGATGGTTTTAGTCCAGCCCAGATTGTGGAGGTTGTTAAGCGGGGATATATTATATCCCGTGAACGGGAAGGTAATACAATCCAACAGTATGATCTTGTATTCGCAGTGAACCAACTTAAATCCCCCGCCAAAGAAATTGGCTTTAAAACTCCAAAAGGAAAAGCTGAATGACTGACTTCAATATAGCCGAGTATCTGTCAAAGTATAAACAGCATAACAGTATGCAGATTGTTCCAAGAGCGGTGCCATACTTTTCTTTCTACTCCCTAAGACTATTTGAATGCCCTTACAGATACAAACGAATGGTAATCGAACGAGATCCACGGAGTAAGCTACAGGATTTTCGTAATGCTCTTGAAGGCAGCTGTGTACATGGTCTTGCAGAGATGTTTCTAAAAGGCAGACATAAAGACTTGTTATGGCTAAAAGAAAATACGCTGCCTGTTTTTAATAGAATTATATCCGAGGTTCCGGTCCTAACTTGGCGTGGTAACTCGGAGGAAGATAAAGCAACAGTATTAACTCATATTAACCAAATGGTAGATTATCTAATCCAATACTTCAAAGATATTAACCTCCTTGAATCAGCTAAAATCTTTCCTGAGCATACATTTAAAACCCTAATAGCCGGTGAATTAAAAGACAATCCTCTTGCTATATCCGGCCGTGTTGACTTGATTACTGTATCCAAAGATGGGTTTGTGGATGTCTATGATTTTAAGTGTGTAAATGCAATAAGTGAGGAAGGGCTTTCAAAACTGCAATTCCTTTTCTATTCTCTGGGTATACAGGGGATGGATATCGGAAGGATTCGGAGTCTGCGCTTTATTCTACCTGCCTTAGAGATGGACTTACCGATAACTTTCTCAAGCAAGGACTACGAAAACTTCATTAAACAAATAAAGCTGGCTCACAAGGAGGTAGTACAATGTACTAAGACCGGCTTCTTTGCTAAACCAGGCCGTCAATGCGGATTTTGCTTATATAAATCCGGTGAATGCGATAAGTACAAATTACTAAGTCTAAAAACTTCGTATTTTACTAAATAGAGGAGACGCCATGAATGATTTAACTGCCTTACAGGAAGTAATGGAAAGTAACTTATCTACAATGAGTACAGTGCAGTTGGCAGAGATATATTTGACTGCAAAAGCCTTTTCCTCGAAAATCTATCAGCTTAAAACGCACATTGAGGGACTGCTTTTCCGGGAACTGAAAGCTCAAGGTGCCGAGAAGGTTATAAGCTACAAAACGAGAACACCTATAACCTTGGGGAAGACTACAGACCGTAAGTTTGATATAGAAATACTCGAAGGGGAGCTTAAACCTCTGATAACGGAAGAACAATGGAGCTCTGTAGTAAAACAGGAGCCAAAAATACTTTGGGAGAATCTAAAAGACCTTCGCAAGATGAGCTCTGTTGTAAAGGAAATAATTGATAAGGCCGTCATTGAACTCCCAAAGCCTGTTTTAAAAATAGGTACACCCAGTAAGGTGGATAGATTGTTGTTATCAAGGCATATTATTCCCATAGATACTACACAAGAAAGCAGGGAAGTGGTCTTAAGCGCCCTGCCGCCATTTTAATAAGTAACATAATATGTAACCGGAGGTAATCATGGTAAAGTTTGAAAGGATTAAAAGCGTCAAAAAGCATCTTAAGATTTGTGTTTACGGTGGTACCGGTACCGGAAAGACATATTTTGCACTCGGGTTTGAGAAAGCTCTTATCATAGACCTTGAGGCCGGTTCCGATTTATATGCAGAGAGATTTCCAAATACCCTGATATTTAAAACTAAGAGTTTCAATGAGGTCTGTGAAGCTGTGTCTGAGATTGAAAGAACACTTCCAAAACTAAATATTCAAACCTTAATTTTAGATCCGGTTACTATCCTCTGGAATCAGTTGCTCGATTCAAAACTCGAAGCCAAGAAACTTAAGCTCATGAGGAGTAACGGGAAAGCTAATCTTGACTCTATAGACCTAACATTCAGTGATTGGGGAGATATAAAGAGAAAATATAATACACTTTTAACTCGGCTCTGCAATCTGGATGTAAATATTATTCTCATAGGCCGTGTTAAAGATGAATACGAAATAAAGAATGTGAACGGCCATATGGAATTGACAAAAATCGGTGTTAAAATGAACTCCGAAAAAGACACGCCTTATGCGCTTGATATTTTATTTCGACTCGAATGTGAAAAGGATGGTAAACGTTTCGCTGTCTTTGAGAAAGACCGGTCTGGAACATTCCCAGTCGGATTCCGTCTTGAGAATCCTTCATTCAAAGACTTTCAAGGAATACTTGACAAGCATAACAAGGGAGAACTCGGACCAAAACAGAGCATCGATGAGGAAGAAAGTGCCAAAGACGCACAGGCTGAATTGATTCGTGAGGCCAAGCTTCAGGAGATGTTCGACTGGTTCAATGATTGCACTACCACTCTTGAGCTAAAGACTATTACCGATACCATAGAGAAGAATAAATCTATCTTCACACCGGCGGATATGGAGCTACTTAGGCAGGAGTACATTCGAAAGCACAAAGAACTTACTTCAAACCATAATTTAGTCCCAGTAGCGGTAGGTAAGTAGTGGAGGACAATAGAAGCTCGATTATAAGCCTGAAGGATTATTTGCCGGAATACTTGGAAAGCTTAAACAACACTGAGAACAAAGGCATATTAACTCACCTGCCACCACTCGATTCCGTTATAGAATGCTTGTTCCCAAACTCTCTGGTTACAATCGGAGGTATTCCATCTTCAGGTAAGACAAGCCTTTGTCTGCAGATAGCGCGGAACGTAGCTAAGAATGGTAATAAGGTATTTTGGATTGGCGTAGAACACGGCATCTCTTTTTATACCCAACGCATTCTCGAACAAGAGAGTGGTATCAGTGGCAAAGTCATTCGGAACATAACCGAGATAAGTGATCAGAAAACCCGAAAAGACTTACTGGGCGCCAGTGACCGTATTTCCGAATACGGAAGTAATTTAATACTGGTCGATGCTAATTCTGCACCTTTATCAATAGAGCAAATGAAAGAGGAAATATCAGAGTTCGGCGCAGATAAACAGATTTTAATAATTATTGATTCAATTCAAGCCCTTTCTTTCTATCTCCCTGACAAATGCTCCGAAAACAGCATTGATGGCGTAGTCCGTGCAGTATCTCAACTTGCCGGTTCCCTCAATGCAACTATTATCTGCATATCAAGGAAGTCTAAAAGTGAGGCGAATTCTAATTCCTTAGCCGGGCTTAGCTATACCTATGGTCTATCCTTCGACTCCAATGTCGTAATGTTTTTACAAGTTAATAAAAAGAAGACAGATTCTCAAGAAGTAGAACTCTTTATTGCCAAAAACCTCCGCGGTCCCGCCAGAATCTCCGTTAAGCTGCATTTCAACCCAGAGATAGGTGTTTTCAAAGAACCCGACTAATAATACTTTTTGCGCACTCAATTTACTTGCCTTTCTAGTAGGAAATTTATACAATATTGAAAAGAGCCTAATTTTAAAAGCAAAGAACCATCAATGATAAGTGATGAAGTATATTTAGAAGAGTATAATCTAAGCATAGCTGAAATAAATATGATATAATAACCTTGGTTTAGCGGTTTCATCTCATAAACAGGAGAATCAATATGCCAACTGCAGAACAGGTAAAAGCTTTAGCAAAGGCTCATTATGGGCTGAATCAAGAAAAATTTACGACTATTACATTACAAATAGCCGCACATGAAGCAAAGATTGGACATCTTGTGTTGGCTGATGAATTAAAAAAAATCATAGATAATTCAAGAGAAAACAAACCCAAGCTTAATATTATTGATAATGATTTACAGGGGCTATTAATCGAAGCTCAGCCAACTGAAAGGCTTTCTGACATGGTTCTTAAACCTGCTATTTTTGAGAGAATAAAAAGAATAGAAAAAGAATTTATTCAGAAAGAAAAATTGCGTAGGCACGATATGCAGAATAGAAGAAAAATACTATTTTCTGGTCCCTCTGGAACTGGGAAAACAATGACGGCCTATGTTATTGCACATGAACTTAATTTGCCTTTGAATATAATTCTTATGGATAAGCTAGTAACGAAATTTATGGGAGAAACCAGCGCTAAACTCCGGAAAGTGTTTGATTTTATTAGCGAAGGTAACGCAGTATTTCTCTTTGACGAATTTGATGCTATAGGGACTGAGAGAGCAAAAGATAATGATGTTGGAGAAATGCGAAGAGTTTTAAATTCTTTTCTGCAGTTTATTGAAAAAGATGACTCAGATAGTATAATAATAGCCGCTACTAATAATCTGAAACTTTTGGATCAAGCATTATTTAGACGATTTGACGATGTATTGCATTATGAATTGCCTTCGGAATCGGAAATAATTAAACTAATTGAAAACAGACTGGGTCAATATAATGGTAATTATGATCTAATGGATATTGTAAAGACTGTTGGTCAGTTGAGTCATTCCGAGATTAGTCAAGCTTGTAACGATGCTGTAAAAGAAGCAATATTGACTGATAAGAAGTTTGTCGAAAAAGAAATGCTAATAAAAATGATAAAAGAAAGGACTTCAGTATATAGGAGATAATCCACATTATTTATGCCAAAGAAAAAATATGCGCATCTCTTTATTGATCATTCGGCAATATCACTTCGGTATACTTCCCCAAGCCAGATAGGAAAGGGTCCTAGAATTCCTGAACGAGATAGAAAATCACATGCAGAAAAACTTTTATTGGAATTTGATTCAATATTGCAAGAAGAAATAAAGTTTAAACAGGAAATGCAAGCTCGTTCAATAAGAACACGTAATGGCACCTATCTTCAATTTGACAGTAAGGTTGATTGTGATTTATTGTTAAATAGTTTAGAGGATATGCGCATTGGAATAAGATTATGCAGTGTTAAGCAAAGTGAAAATGGAGTTCGGGCAATGGTGTATGTTCCTTCAGGAAAAGAAAACAATTTTATTAAAAAAATTGTGGCATATAGGGACATAACTACAAAATATGATAAACCGAAGAACTCAAACTTGGTAAATAGCATTGAAGACGTTAGCCGTGCTTTTGTTAAGACGCTTTGGATGGATCCTGAAGATCTTATGCCTACAGAAAATGATGCGGTTTGGGTTGAAGCTTGGCTTAGTGTAAGTGCTGATCAGCCTACTCAAGGAACTGAGATGGCTATATTTAATGGAATACTTGAAGAGATCGGGATTGAAAGAAAAGATAATCAACTTATTTTTCCAGAGAGAGTTGTTGTTCTTATTAAGGCCTCTGGGAAGGATCTGAGTAAATTGATGCAGGCCAGTGATTTACTTGCTGAATTTAGGATTGGACAGGAGCCTGCTGGGTTCTGGACAAGTATATCAAAGAAGGATCAAACAGACTGGGTTAACAGTTTATTAAGCAGGGTCAATGTCAATTCTTCTAAGAGTATGGTTTGTTTATTGGATACAGGAGTTAATAGTGGACATCCTTTATTAGCGCCTGTGTTAGATTCAGGAAATTGTCTTACTATTAATGCTTCCTGGGGAACGGATGATTATTTTGATGGTGGAAAAGGGCATGGGACTTTAATGGCTGGCATAATTGCATATGGAGATATTGAACAGGCTTTAATTACAAAAGAAAAAATTCAAGTATCTCATAAAATTTGTTCGGTCAAAATTCTGCCAAGAACGGGAATAAATCAAAAAGAATTGTATGGTGACATAACGCAACAAGCTGTTAGTCGAGCCGAAATAAGTAATCCCGATATTTTCATTGTTTATTGCATGGCTATAACTAGTAAAGAAAACTTTGATAAAGGTAGACCTTCTTCTTGGTCAGGGACGATTGATAATATAGCCTTCGGAGAAGGTAAAGATCAAAAATTAATTATAGTTTCTGCTGGCAATATAAATACTGGAGAATGGGACAATTACTTCGAGAATAATAAGATTACGTCAGTGCATAATCCTGCTCAGGCGTGGAATGCCTTAACCGTAGGTGCATATACAGAAAAAAACAGGATAATTGATTCCAGTTATAATGGATTGCAGATGGTTGCTCCTTTTGGTGGCTTGTCGCCTTTCAGTACAACTTCTTTTTATTGGGATGATAAGTGGCCTATAAAGCCAGAAGTTGTTTTTGAGGGTGGAAATTTGTTTAAAGATGCCAGTGGAAATATATCAGAGCACGAAGACTTAAGTCTTCTTTCTACTTCTGAATCTATATCTTCTCGATATTTTGATACCATTAATGCAACTAGTGCCGCTACTGCTAAAGCTGCTTGGTTTGCATCACAAATTAGAGCGCAATATAATAATGCATGGCCAGAAACTATTAGGGGGCTTATAGTCCATTCTGCATCTTGGAATGATGAAATGAAAAATCAAATTGGTGGATTGAGAACAAAAAATGATTACCGAAATATATTACGGGTATTTGGATATGGAAAACCTGACATTAATAAGGCATTGTATTGTTCTAGTAACCTTTTTACAATTGTGATGCAAGAAGTTATACAGCCTTTTGAGAAATCAGAAAAAGGTTATAAGATGAAGGATATGAATATTCATCATTTGCCATGGCCAAAAGATATCCTGCTTGCAATGGGAGAAATGGATGTTAAATTAAGAATAACTCTTTCATTCTATATTCAACCTGCTGCTGGTGAGAGAGCTGGCTGGAAAAACAAATATAGATACGCATCTCATGGATTGCGATTTGACCTTAACAATGAGACGGAAGATGAAAATGATTTCAAAAAAAGAATAAACGTTGCTGTACGCGAACAAGAAGAAGAAATAGAAAGTAGCTCGGGATCTGAAAGATGGGATATTGGTAGCAAAAATAGAAGAATTGGTGGTTCCGTGTATTCTGACATTTGGAGAGGTACAGCTGCTCAAGTAGCTTCGTGTAATATGTTAGCTGTATATCCTGTTATTGGGTGGTGGAGAGAGCAGCATAATCTCAACAAAGTTAACTCTACGGCAAGATATTCATTAATTGTGTCATTAGAAACACCAGAAACTGACACAGATATTTACGCTGCCGTTAAAGCTTTGATTCCTGTTCCAATAGAAATCCCAATAAATACAAACATTGTGACAATTAACTAGATTAATCCAGAATATCCGGGGTTGATTCCATTGCTAAAAATTCATTTCCAAACCTTACCCTTGCCTCTGTGACGTTTCAACCTACACTGTTAGATATTTTTTACGTTTTTCTCTCTAGAGAAAGCCAGAGAGGCCTTCCCTTTGCAATACCGACGTTGCAGAAGCCTATCATAATGCTCAACTCTTTTGGTCAGCGTCTTCGGAATCATTAGTATAAATATAGAGAACTCTCAGTACATTGTACTATTGTCATAATATTAATTGCATGTATCTCCTTTAGATGATAGAATTATAAAAAGTAATGTTGCCAGGAGGTACTAAAATGGGAAAACTAATGAAGCTTATATTTTCGACCAGCAGTTCCGCTCATAAAGAGAAATTCGCAAGGAAAACATTTATAGAAAGTTTTAAACAATTGAATAGTTTACAGCAAAGAGCCAGTATTGCATCTACGGCAAGATGGTTAAAAGCAATGCAGGCAATTCTAAGAGAGAAGAAACAAGCAAAAAGTAATAAAGCGCATGCCTCTTAAAATTGCTGAAGAATTATGGTAACACAATCTCAGTATCTAAATACTATTTCTAAGACCAGAACGGTTCTTAGAAAAAAAGGATTTTGGACAAGATCTGATGAGGAATATTTTCAACGTCTAGAGAATCTAGTCTTGACAAATAGTGAATTTTGGAACGCATTGAGATTGATAGTAGACAAATATTCTCTTCATAAAAACGGACTTATTCTTAACGATAAGTCCTCAGCCAGCATACGAATGTTTGATAAAAAATTAAAATCTTTTATCGTTGATTCAAATAAATTTACAAACATTTTTGGTGATCTTTTAGCGGAATGTGGTTTTGACAAGGGGATAGATTCTTTTGGCTATCCTGGAATGAAACCAATAGCTGATTTTAAAGTGGTCTTTCATTGTTTAAAATGTAATAAAGAATGGGAGAGTCGTGCTGTTGTAAAAGGAATGATGGAAGTTAATATGAAAGCAATAAAGTCTGTATCTGCAGCGATCCAATACACCTGCCCAGATTGTCATTCAACCAAGATTGAGAGAAAACTTTTGCTTCAGTTAAGTATATATCCAGAGACAAGACAAGACGATATTGTTAAAATTTTAAAGGAACTTCCTTACAGTCTCTTTAGAAATCATTTAGATCAAACGAAGCTGTTTTGTCAGAAGAACTATAATCCTAAGGGATGGGCTTGTATTGAAAAAGCAAAATTGATATTATTCGGGAGAGGCATAAAAAAAACGAAAACTGGTCATGATAGAGTTAGTATGTGTTTTAATTGGAAGAAGCAGGGTCTTACATATAACAAAATAGCAGAACGCATAGAGAAAGAATACCCTGAATACTTTAATAAATTGATATTGGCTAGTTTGAGAAAAGGTGAGGTTGGAAAATATTTAACGCAAAAAGGTAAGTGCGTAGATGATGATAGTTTAAATAAGCTTATACAAAAAAGTCCTGATATGGTTATTCCATATGGTCCTAAAGCGCCTGATGAAACGTATAACAGTTTGAAAACCGAATATGACAACACAATCTTAGATGTAAGAAAAGAGCTCCCTGGTTCCATTAAACAAGCATTGTACCGCTTTAAAAGTTAAGTTCTAATAAGATATTCCCTCCGGTATGCCTGATTAATCCATTTTCCTATACTTCCCTGCTTATGGTAACGCCAGCCTTATAACTCCAGCGTTTCTTAATTGTTTGATATTTATTTTATATAATTACCATAGAAGCAAATCGGAAGAGCCTGGAGGCTATATGAAAACGAAACTGAAAGTTCGGAATACCGCTCCAAAGGAATGTAGCAAATCTATGGACTGGAATGGATACTCTGATTCTTACTTAAAAAGTCCAACAAAGGAGGAACAAGATATGAAAAATATCAAAGTAAAACGAAGCAAACGGATGAGTTCGAAAGAGTATGACAGAAAATGTTTAGAAATAATGTTAAATATGATATTGACCGATGCTGAACAGAATATAAGACTCAAGGAACTAACCAATCAATTTATTGCCAGCTATTACAATACTGCTGATGAAATAGACTCCGATGCATATATGCAATTTGAGGCAAATGGTTATGAAGGATTGGACGAAGATTACATTAACGCTGCTAATTGGAAACGGAAACAGGAAAAAGAACTGAAGCCTGCAGCGTAGCTGCTGTTCTTGATTACCTTTTTATTACTGTATTTAGTACTTCTTGGAAATATTATATATCTATTATAGGAGGGGGATACTATGTTCACAAAAGAAGAACTTAACCAGATTAAGAAAACTGTAAGAATCAGTTATGTATGCCACAAACTTGGGATAGTGCTTAGTGGCAATTCCTTCCAATGTTTCAACCCTGTCCGTCACAACAAAGGCGACCACAAATCTTCTTGTAGCATTGACACCAAAAGGAACAAGTTCAAATGTTTTGGCTGCGGAGTTTCAGGGGATAATGTAAGCCTTGTTTCTCAGGTCCTTCATATCAATACCGATGACGCCCTTGCTCTAATTAAGGGGTGGATATCTAAAGAGCCGGATAATAACCTCTGGCAGGAAGATGCTGCTACCTCCTCCTTGCCCGAACTTTCTCCCGCCCTTATTTCGGAGATGGACATCATCTACTCCGATCTCTTATCGCAATGTTCTATATTATCCGACACCCCTCAAGGCAAGGAGTTTCTATGCTCCAAGCTTATCTCTCCCGAAATAGCCGCCCAGTTCAACTTGAGATATTTGCAGATGCCGCAATACAACGATGTCATGGTTTATCTTTTAGAGAAGTATGGTCTTCCGCGTTTACAGACCTCAGGCCTCTTTAACATCAAGAAGGATGGTCGTGGCAACCTCCGGTTTGGGTGGAAACACAACGTGCTTCTCCCCGTGAAGTCCAACGGCAAGATTGTATTCATGCAAGGTCGTACCATCAATCCCAAGATTCGCGTCAAGTATCTCAACCTCCCAGTTCCAGTCGGAAGTATGTTCAACCAGGACATATTATCTCACCTTCTACCTAACTCGCCTCTATTCCTTACCGAGGGTGCCTTGGATTGCCTGACCCTTCTCAGTCACGGCTTCAACGCCGTCGGCCTGTTCGGCGCCACCAATGCTAATAAGCTTTTCTTAGATAAACTAACTCCATTCGCACTTTGCGTTGCATTCGATAACGATAAAGCCGGATACAGCGGCTCAGCTTTTGTCCGTTCCTATTTCATGCGGTTTGCCAAGCTAGTCCATGTATTGCAATTACCACCGGATTTCCACAGTGTCGTGGATTTACTCAGAACCCCCACCGGAAAGAGCTCGTTGCAAAAGGAGGCCTTGTTATGGATAAAATAGAATCTATTGCTAGTTGTAGTAATATTTACGAGGAAACTAGGCAATATATCCGTCGGCATTGCTACATCGAATCAGACGAGTTCGTAGATGTCTTAGCTCTCTACGTCTTTCTCAACCGTTGCTGGGATCTCTTCGACACGCTTCCATATATATGGTTACGTGGTAATCCGTCCTGTGGTAAGACGGTTTTGCTAGAGGTCTTAGCGTCTTTGATCCCGGTAAGTCAAAAAGTTTCAGAGATAACTACTGCTGCCTTACGCCGTATCTTAGAGGAATCCCATCCCTGTCTTATCATTGACGAGGCGGAGTACCTTAATAACGCGGACATGCGCAGAATATTACGTGCCGGTTATCGCAGGGGTGGCGTCTATGTTAAGGCAGGTAAAGATGAGACCACCGTAAGGTATGACTGCTACTCACCGAAGATTATAGCTGATAATATTGGACCTAAAGAACAAGGGCTCGGAACGCGGTGCATTGTTTATTCAATGGAGAAATCGCCGGAGGTTCTTCTGCGCTTTGTCCCCAGTAAAACACAAGAATCGGATTTCCTCAGCGATGGTATCTCCGAGTTTGTTTTATCTAAAAGACCCGCTATTTCTGAATTACTCAATAAATTAACCTCCACAAATTTATCCCAAGGTTCCAGCCGGTTTGATGATTTGTGGCTACCATTATTTATTCTCGCCTACGTTATTGATGCATCTTTTGAGGGGTCTTTTGTATCACCCAGAGTAAAATCCTTTGCCAAGAACTATGTCGAAAAGGCGGAGGCCAGGAACAGACTGGCTAATATGGCCGCTATGTTTGCATTCTATCTAACCGAATACTTCAAGAAAGCCACTGCGAAAGATGAATACTATCGGTTAGACGAGTTGTACGAGGATATCAAACAGCAGGGCTACGATTTCAGTCGTTGGAGTTTTTCACGAGTTCGTCGGTACATGACCGAACTGGATATTGTCTCTGATTCTTGGCGTATGCGTGTATATGACGGTGTAGGCTCCAAAAGAAAAGTTCAAAGGATGTGTGTACGGTTTGACAAGAATAAAATCATCCAGCTTGCAAGCCAGGCTGCAGAGCCGGAGGCCAAAGATGCGTGATATTCGGATTGAGGCAAGGTTCCATACTTTTGATGAAGTAGCCGGAAACAAAGACAACGTGCAGATGATTAAATCTATTCTGAGTAGTGGCCGATTCCCCATGGGAATGCTTTTTACAGGGAACTTTGGTTGCGGAAAGACTGCTCTGGCTCGCTTAGTCGCAAAGACGCTGCTATGTGAAAACATTGAGATAGGACAAAGTGAGCCTTGCTGTCGATGCAATTCTTGCCTCTGGTTTCAACGCTGTACTGGTCAGTATGGGTGGGCGTATGAAGAGGTTAATTGCGCTAAAGAACAAAGTCATGAATTTTACAACGATACAATTAATGATGCAATACGGCGCGGTGCTCCAATCACCGAAAAATACTACATTGTATTGTTTGACGAGTTTCAACGAACCACGCAGCCTATCAGAGATAAATTCCTTAATGCGTTAGAAAACCTTTCTCCTTCAACCAGATTTCTTTTTACTGCCGGTGCAGACTTTCAAAAAGAAGCAAATCCATTGGAAAAGATAGATGATGCCTTTTGTGACCGTGTCCTCACTATCCATATGCAGATTCCAACCAAGGAAGAAATAGTGATTTCCTTGAAAAGAATTTCAAATCGTCTTGGTTTGACTATAGATGAATCTGCGTATAATCTTATCACGGAGTACTCAAGGATACCTCGACAATACCTTGGGCTTTTAAATAAAGCCTCTTTTATTAGTAACCATATAAGCAGGGATGTTCTACTGGCAGTATTGCCAAAGGAGTAAAAATATGGGCTTTTGTAAATGGGTAAAGGAGAAAGTAATCGAAGTAACTAAATCTTATGGAAAAAGGGAGGGTAAACTAGCAGAGATAACGGATAAAAATATTTATATTAGGAACGAAGAATATGATGTGTATTCAAATGTCACGCACGAAGAGTTGTTTAGAATTAGAGTAGTTGAAGCAAAAGGTGTGGCAACAGGTAGAATGATTGAGATTCACCCATGTAGAGCAGTAATAAAAAGAAAAGATTGTCACAGTCTTATCGTGATGGTTCAAAATTGGTTTGTTGGAGAGGTTTGTCGAGAGATATGGGTAAAATTAGACAGATTTCGAAAATAACCACTATTCCTTGGGCTCAAAAATTCTGTCCCGAGAAGGTGATTGTCATTAATGTAAATAATCTGGGATCTTTAACATATTTAAAAATCAGAAATTAGGAGGAGAAAATGTCTGAAATAAAAGTAGATGAAAAGGTGTTTGTTCAAAAGGTATTTGCTAGTGAAACTGGTGAGGAATATTTAATGTATCACATTGATAGTAAAGAGCCAATTCTGCGCATGAGCATACATGAGTTTGAAACCGAAAAAGGTGAATATTACATTCAGATACGGAGGTATGATGCTTGGTTCAAACTAAAAGATTTGCAAAGTGAATTAGACAAGAGTTTTAAATTGGTTGCTGACAGCATTCATGAGGGGTGGAACGTAAAATTTGGAAAGAATAAAATTTCACCTGAGAGGGACCCTCAAAAAGCAGTTTTAAAACAAGAGTTCGACTTTTATATCAAGGGGGAAGAATATGTGGCATTCTCGAAGGATACTCGTGAAGCTATGTTTAAATTTATTATGATCGGAGCCGAGGGTGGAGGAGCTGCGTTTAATATTGTCCCATTAAAGGCCGCATTGAGAAGAAAGGATTGCGATAATCTCACAGCTATTGCATATCAGTGGTTTCTTGGTGTGGTTTATACAGAAGTCCTGGTAAAACTAGACAAATTCCGGAGTTAATCACTATTCTATAAGTTCCGTAACGTTTGGTGGTGCAATGGGAAGAAAATATATATTGTTTTTGAAATGAGACAAGGAGGAACAATGAAAGTACTTGAACTGAAATTAACGGAAATAGAGCCGAATGCAGATAATCCTCGCAGGGACTTCCCTGCCCAGCATCTTGTGGACTTAGCTGAGGATATCAAAAAGAATGGACAAAGAAATCCCATCTTGGTGTCCCTTAAGGATGGAAAATATTATCTAATTGCTGGCGAATGTCGTATCAGAGCTTTTCGACTGAATGGCGATCAAACAATTATGGCAAGCGTTTATAACGATTTATCCGAAGAAGCTTTTGATACTCTTGCTATTCAGGATAATATCTTTAGCCTTTCCTTGTCCCCGATAGAAACCGGAATTGCGTTGCTGCATGCGCAGAATAAGCATAAGCGGACTCAAGAAGATATATCTAAGCGTATGGGCAAATGTCAAAAATGGGTGTCCAATTCCCTTAGCTTGGTAAAAAAAATTGTACCAGAAGTCCAGGAGTTAATCCGCAACAAGACACTTAAGCAAAGTTTTGCCAGGTTATTAAAGCGAGTCCCTCGCGACCGTCAGAAAGTTATAGCAGACTATATTGTGCAAAATAGAACGTGTATGAGCGGGGCGGAATTCTATATTAAACAGCAGCTTGACCAATCTACTATAACCCCGGATGTCCGTAGACTGATAGCTGTTTTTAGCAAGGGTGCGTTCATTTTGGGACAAATAAGTGCCCGGTATTCTGATCAAAAGCAGGAATTACCAAAAGGATTAGCTTCTGAGCTGAGCAAGGCATGCCTCGAATATTCAAAAGTCAAAGATCAGCTAACTATGTGGATTTTACATTCTGCTGCTACAGATCAGGATCTGCAGAACAAATCTAATTAAAAAGGAGGTGAAACCCAATGATTGAAGATGGAAAGAACAGTGCAGAATTCGGAGCCAAGGCTCCAGTGAACCAAGTCCCTATCCGGGGTGATGATGACAACGAACTTCTATCTGAAGGGGACGTACCATCAGCTGAAATGAAGAGCAAGGTTGTCCTGTCAGCGACTGAAATAAGGGATTGTCTTGCTGTCGTTAAGTTTTTCAAGGAGAGCCTTGCGATGGATGACGAAGAGTATTCTGTTAACATCCACCGTTTACTGAAGTTCTGGAGGAGGTTGATGAAGTTGCGGAAGTAAGAAGGTGGCGGGTGTAGTGCACCGCCTAGGGGTGCACCTGCCCGCGGATTTCAATCATTGAGGTAGACACAATAACAGCGCGGTGGAAATCAATTCCGCCCGCATAAATAAAAGGAGGCTATATGGATGATTTAAATGCTGAAGCAACAAAACAATTGTTAGATATGGCAACATACATCGAAAGAATGAGCGAAGAAATTAAAAACATTAAAGATGATTTCGATGAGAATACATGCATTTCCGAATACTTGCCCACAGAACAATTTGCAAAAAAATATGATTCTGAAAGAAAAACAGTATTGGGCAGTTTTGAGAAATTAACAAAGCAGATTGAAGGCTTTCGGGCAAAATCTCAAGAGTTGGCTAAAAAGTTTATAATTTGAGTAGAGCCTTTCATGGTCCCAAGTTATAGAAAATGTACAACATAGATAATTAAATTTGCCCATTAAACAGGAGGATGTATGAATAAATTAAGTGATCAGGTAACTTTTATTATGGGAGACATGGTGGAAGAAATACGTCGTTTGGTGCAGGAATTGGAAAATTATAGTGGCTACTATGTCCAAGCACACAAAATATTGCTTTTGCTGCCTGGTGAAAAAGATGTCGAAAAATTTGAATCTGAACGAAAAAAAGTTGCCGAAAACCATCATAAGTATATTCGACAGCTAAATCATTTCCAATGGAAAACTATGGAATTGATAGACAAATACAAATATAGCGCAAAAGAGTAATTTTGTAAAGCATGTGCCGGTTATCACCGCCGGCACATGCATATATCTGGATATAATAAAAATGTATTTATTCGTATTTTATAGGAGCTAATAATCGTGCAGATTGGATTCATAAAGAAAGAGGATGGTATTGGTGAAGTGGTTGGCTTGCTCCGGCAGATAAATGGAAAGCTTGGGCAACCCGGACCTGAAAAGACTCCAAATATTGAGAAAAGACTTCTTAATATCAGGGAGGCTTCGGTTATGACAGGTCTTGCTGTCGGGACTATTTATAATTTGGTGAGTTGTAGGAAGATTCCTGTTGTTCGGGCGAATCGCAAATTGCTTTTTGATAGGAAGAAATTAGAGGGATGGATTGCTAGTAATAGCATAGACCCTTATGATAAGAACAAAAGTTATCTCTGAGCATAGATAAAAGAGATGAGGAAAAAGGCAATATAATGGGCGTAAAAGTAAGAATATATCAGATTGTAAATAAAAAGAAACCCATGTTTGGTGTTGATTATAAAAATCCTTTTACCAATAAAAGGGTACGGGAAATTATTGGTACAAATAGGAAACACGCTGAAAGCGTTGCGGCCAAGATACAAACAGAGATAATTGAGAAGGGCTATTTTAAGAATAAAAAACCTGTAATAAAGTCCGTAATCGACGCAAAAGAAGAATATTTGGATAGGGAAAGAAACAACTCGAGAAAAAAATACCCGGAATCAGATGAGTTAGCCCTCAAGAAGTTTATGGAATTTGTTCCACCCTCAATAGGAAACAGGAAAACAAGAGATTTGGCAATGTCTGAGATTAGTAAGGAGATTATTGAAGATTATAAGGCTTATAGAGCCAACCTTGTTGAGCATTCAACCGTTGATAGGGAACTGAATGTAATTCGGCATTTCTTGTATTTTGCCAAGGGAAAAAGATATATTAAAGATAATCCTTTTCCTGAAGTTAAACTATTCCGAGAAGATTTAGGAAGAATCGTGTATTTTGAAGGGGATGAAATTAACAAGCTGTTAGAAGCGTGTGACAAGGTAAGCCATCAGGCAAAACATTTAAAGCCGATAGTTATACTTGACCTTAATACCGGATTAAGATCAATAACATTATTTAGTCTTAAATGGAAAGACATTGATTTCACGGAGAATTTTATATATACTAATGTAACGAAGAATGGTCATAGGTTAACGGTAACATTAAATACAGATGCTAAGCAGGCTTTGGAGGATTGGAAAGCGCAGTCTGTAGGAGATAGAAAAGATTACCTCGACGAGTACATATTTAAGAATAAACACGGGAAACCATTTAAGCATGTAAGAAAATCATTTTACAAGGCTCTTAAGCTAGCAGGATTAGAAAATAAGGGTGCTGTGTTTTATTCCCTGCGCCATAGTTTTTGTTCGCACCTCGCAATGAAGACGAAGGATCTAAATTTAGTACGGGAAGCTGCTGGACATAAACGCCTGGATATGACGCTACGTTACGTCCACCTAACTGACGAATACAAGAAAGAGGCGATGGAAGGGATTTACAAGAAAAAAGATGGCAGAAATCTGGCAGAAATCGAAAAAGCCAAAGATTTAGAAGACAAGAAACAAAGAAAAAGCATTATGGATAAAGAAAAGGGGAAGTAGCTCAGTTGGGAGAGCGTTGCCTTCGCAAGGCAGAGGCCGCCGGTTCGATCCCGGTCTTCTCCACCATTTTTCTGAAGAATCGGAAAAATGGTGAGATCTCGTCCGCAATACATTGTTTCGAGACCTCGCCAATAGGCGGGCCTGAGGGCGGATCCACCAAAAATCTGTGATTCTTGAGAGAGTCGAAAATTGAATAAAAAGGACTTCTATAGCCAAAATGGCTATGAAGGTGTAGGAAGGTAAGTTCCATCACTCAAAACAGCTTTTTAAGACGCTGGATCCCGTGCCTGAGCACGGGATGACAATTATTACGATAAGTAATAATGTCACTTTATAGACGATTTACCAGGAGTCCTATGTCCTACTTAGTATTAGCCCGTAAATATCGGCCACAGACGTTTGATGAAGTTATTGGTCAGGAATATATTACCAAAACTTTGAAGAATGCTATTGAATCCAAAAGGATCGCGCATTCCTTTTTGTTTTTCGGACCGCGTGGTGTCGGGAAGACCAGTATAGCAAGGATCTTGGCGAAGGCTATAAACTGTGAACATGGTCCTACGGCAACACCTTGCAATAAATGCTCTCACTGTACGGAAATAACCGCAGGAATTTCTACTGATATAATAGAGATCGACGGCGCTTCCAACAGGGGTATAGATGAGATAAGGGACCTTCGCGAGAAAGTAAGGTACATGCCGGCGAAGGGAAGATACAAAGTATATATTATTGATGAAGTTCACATGCTTACAAATGAAGCGTTCAACGCGCTTCTTAAAACACTGGAAGAACCGCCCGAACATGTTAAGTTCATTTTTGCCACCACAGAGATGGACCAGGTGCCGGCAACAATTGCTTCGCGGTGCCAGAAATATAATTTCAGGAAATTAACCGTTGCTGAAATAGTCGGGCTCTTGTCAACGATACTCAAAAAGGAAAAACTTAATGTAGACCAGAGGGTGCTTACTTTAATAGCCAGAAACTCCGACGGGGCACTCCGCGACGCGGAATCTATTTTAGACCAGGTGATCTCCTATTCGGAAGGGGAGGTAAAACTTGAGGATGTGGAAAAACTCCTTGAATCGGTAAACCGTGAGATGCTTGCCTCCTTTGCTAACTTACTGATCGACAAAAATACCCAGGGTTCTTTAAAGATCATTGAGGACATTTACCGAGCGGGGTATGATCCCGTACTTTTTATAAAATATCTTGCGGAATATTTCAGGAACCTTCTTATTGTAAAAGTAACAAAGACCCCCGAAGATTTTATGGAAATGATAGATCCTGAAGAGATCAAGGGTTTGAAACTCCTGATTCCTGTTGTTACCGAGACAAAAGTAGTAAATACGATTAAGATCTTAACTGACCTCCTGGAAAGCATGAAATACAGCTCTTATCAGAGAGTTTTAATAGAAATAGCCTGTGTAAAGATCACAAGAATGGATAGCTTGCTTAGCTTACCGGAAGTAATTAACCGTCTTGAAAGTATTTCCGCGGGAACGGTTTCCGTACCTGCTGAAGAATGCGCTCCGGAAATCGAGGCTCCGGCTTCTACGGTAAAAGAGATACTCGGAACATCCGTAGAAAAAATACCGGAGAGTGGCGGAAGTTTTTCCGATATTGAAGAAGTGGATATAACAGATGATAGTTCTGAGAATCTTAAAAGAATAATAAAAAATTGGCCGGTTTTTGTCGAAGCTATGAAGTCAAAAAGCAGGTCATTGTCTCCTTCTTTAGACTCGGTAAAGCCTTATAAAGTAGAAAATAATAAAGTATTTGTTAAAGCTCCGAGTGTATATGTGGTGGATAGTATAATTAACGGCGCCGCACTGATAAAGGAAGTTTTTAAAGAAACTTTTAAAACTGCAATGGAGATAGTTGCGGTTCTGGAAAAAGCGCCGGAAGCGGGTGCTAAAACAGACAAGGCTCCTGTTGCTTATAAACCCCAGACAGAAAATAGAGAACCTGCCAATGCTGAAGTTAAAGCCGCCAAGGATATGTTCGGCGGAAGAATACTCAAAAAAGAAGAACATGGAAAGATTTAGCGCGAACTCACTGGAAAAACTTATCAACGAGCTCGGAAGACTTCCGGGTATCGGTCCCAAATCAGCCCAGCGCCTGGCTTATCATATTCTAAAATCCGGTAAAGAAGATATAGAAAATCTTTCCAAAGCTATGGCCGAAGTAAAAGAAAAAGTAAGATACTGCTCGAAATGCTTCAATATTACCGAATCTGACCCCTGCAATGTCTGCAGTTCAAACAAAAGAAATAAAAATATTATCTGTATAGTGGAAGAGCCGCTGGATATCATGTCCCTGGAAAAAACCGGTTCGTTTAACGGTGTCTACCATGTCCTGATGGGAAGCATTTCCCCTTTGGACGGCATAGGTCCTGAAGATCTGAAGATAAAAGAGCTCTTAAGAAGGATAGAACCGGAAAAAATCTCCGAAGTTATCATTGCCACAAATCCCGACGTAGAAGGCGAAGCCACCGCGTTATTCCTGAGTAAAATTTTAAAGCCCTTGGGTGTAAAAGTATACCGCCTGGCGCTTGGTATTCCGATGGGCGCATCGTTGGAATATACAGATGAAGTAACCCTTGCAAGAGCGCTTGAAGGAAAGAGAGAAATCTGAATTAGAGCTAAAGGTTGTCCGCCAATTATGTTGGGCGGATCTTTGGTAGAGATGGTTAGAGGGTTGGATGCTTTGCAAGAACGAAAGAACTGAAGTCGGAAGATAGAAGTCAGAAGACGGCAAAAAACTCGTATGACGGTTGACAATTTATGGAATGCGGAATAAAGCACTCCGCTGATATGGCAAAAGCTTGTAAGAATATATGTGGATGAAAGTCCGAGGTTCGAAAATAAATCTATAACACATTAATGTTGAACTCGTAATCCGACTAGGTGGATTGAGAAAAAGATTTATGGATAGATATTTATACTTTTTCTCAACTTGTAACATTTTTTATAAAAGGTAAATTATGAAAGAAAATATTATTAAGACAGAATGCGCGGTTATCGGGGGTGGGTTTTCCGGATGTACGGTGGCCCTTGAATTGGCGGAGGCGGGGAAGAAAGTCGACCTTTTTGTTAAGGGGCATCTTCTTGAGGATTGTAACAGTTATCTTACTGCGGGGGGGCTTGCGGCGGTGCCGCTTAAGGACGGGAAGCCGGTTAACGGGGATTCTTTTGTTCAGCATGTAAAAGACACAATGAAAGCAGGGAAGTATTTAAATGATGAAGTTGTTGTCAAGTACTGTGTGGAGAACTTTTTTCCTGACGTTATAGAATGGCTTGTGGATAAAGGCGTGAAATTTGACGGCCCTTCATCGGGTTACGGATATGACCTTCATAAAGAAGGCGGTCACAGCAAGAACAGGGTTTTTCATGTCGAAGATGCGACGGGCATTGCTATTATGGATGTCCTGGTTGCTAAAATAAAAAAACATCCCAATATAAAAGTTCATGAAAATCATACTGCGATAGATCTGATCACCAAGAACTCTGTAACCGGAAAAAAAGGTCAGGATTCTGTTATCGGGCTTTATGTTTTGGACAGTAATAAAGAGTGTGTTAAGGCGGTTTCTTCCAAAGGTGTTTTTCTGGCAACCGGCGGGCTGGGGAAGGTGTTTCTTTATACGAGTAACCCCGACGTGGCCAGCGGGGATGGCTTTGCTATTAGTTACAGAGCAGGTTTAAAACTTGTTAACATGGAGTTTATCCAGTTTCATCCCACGGTCTTTTACGACCCTACCGCGGTAAACGAATCCGGCAGAAGATTTTTATTGACCGAAGCTCTTCGTGGAGCCGGCGCAATACTTAAGCTTACCAAAGACGCAAAAGAAGATTTTGTCTTAAAATATGATTCCCGGGGTTCGAAATCCACGAGGGATATTGTCACAAAAGCCGAAGATATTGAAATGCGCAAACATGGCTTGAATAATGTCTGGCTGGATTGTACAAAGGTTCCCTCTGAGGTATTAAAAAAAGATTTCAAGAATTCTTACGAGTTTTGCCTCTCAAAAGGAATCGATCTAACGAAAGAACCTGTACCCGTGGTTTATGCCGAACATTATTCAAACGGCGGAGTATTTGTCGGGAAAAATAGCCAGACGGAGTTGAAGGGGCTTTATGTCATAGGCGAGACCTCCTACACCGGTCTTCACGGAGCTACCAGGCTGGCCAGTAATTCCGCGCCGGAATGTATTTTGTACGGGAGACTGGCGGCAAAACATTTCTTAAAGAGACAAAAAAGTTTTACGTCCTATAATGTTCCTGCCTGGAAAGCAGGAAAGACTCATAAGCTAAAAGACAAAACTGCAATAAGTTATTACTGGGACACGGTAAGAAGGACGATGACTTCGCTTTGCGGAGTTTCCAGGAACTGGGAACGGTTAAGCGCCGCAAAGGATGTGATGGTTGCTCTAAATAAAAACATAATGAAATTTTACTGGAATTACAGTGTTACAAAGGATTTTCTGGAAGCAAGAAATATTGCTACAGTAGCTTCTATCATTATAGAAAGTGCTCTGGCAAGGCAGGAGAGCCGGGCCTGTCATTTTAGAGAGGATTTTCCGAAGGAATATGAAGCGTTTAACGGATTGACGGTACTGAAAAAGAAACATAGTGCCACGATACAAAGAAGCAAATAGTATTGGGGACAGACACCGATTTTCAGCTTTTCGGTGTCTGTCCCCAATACTATTTTTTGTAAACGGCGATTATCTCCAGTAAAAAGTAATGACCGTATTTTTTCTTAAATTTATTCCAGTCGGCTCTTAAGAAATTGTCAAGCGGTTTTGGTATTATTGTTTTGGCTAAGAATTTGTAGGCTTTTACAAGTTCGATGATCTTTGAGTCGTATTCCTGCCCGCCTATACCTGTAAGCTTCAGACCGAACTTTTTACCGAGTTTTTTTAGATCTCCGTAGGAGTATTCTGTCTCCCAGCCGGGTTCCCATCTGTTAAACAGCATTCCCAAATGTTTTTTTACCGTGTAGTAGCTGTAGGTTTGCGGAACATTAATAATTAGCGTGCCTCCTGGTTTTAAAACACGCACCTGTTCTGTCATTATAGAGGTAACATCTTTAAAATGCTCCAAAGTCCCCTGACTGTAAATAATATCAAAATAGTTGTCCGGATATTTTAACTTTGTGGCATCTGCCAAAATGAATTTCAGGTTTGCTCCGCAACTTAAGAACCCTGCAAGCCGTTTGCCTGCCGCAACGGATTCTTTTAATATATCCAGAGCTGTTATCACTGATTTTGGATGTTTTTTCGCCAGGTAGCAGGCGTTTCTTCCCGTACCGGAACCGACTTCCAGCAATTTGAGGTCCGGTTTTCCATAACTTTTTACGGCGTTTTCAATAAAGGCGTAAAATACTCCGTTTGCGTCGGAATTACGGTGAAAATCCTTAAGAACAAACTCTTTGGAATATTTTGCAACTGCTGAGTATTCCTTCTTAAAACCTGCGTTAGTTTTTTTCATAAGTAACCTAGATTATCCGATAGCAGGCTTTAAAGTCAAGAAAGTTTTTAACCGGTAAAAGATAGTGGAGTTTTCCTGTTTTCTGTTCCGATTCGCAACTGGAGGAAATTTATCTCCATGTTCGGCGGCTGAATAACTCGCTTCGCTCAAACAATTCAGCCTTTTTTCCTAACATTTCAATAAATTTCTGTACGTTGCTCACAAGTTACAGAAAATAGGAAAACTCCATTTGCGAAAAATCTGTTTACCTTAGTTTGCAAGCTTTTTTCCGGATTTACTCGAAATATTGGAGAAACTCAACAAAAGATATACTTTATACGCCTCCAAAAACTTGATATACTGGATAAAACAAAGGAGAGCATACTATGGATACAAAACTAAATTGGGGAATAATTGGAACGGGGAAGATCGCTAAAAGGTTTGCAATAGGCCTTGCTCATTCTAAAACAGGCAGGTTAATTGCAGTAGGAAGCCGGTCAGAAGAGTCTGCCTGTAAGTTTGGGGATGAATTTAAAATTTCAAAGTGTTACGGCAGTTATGAATCCTTACTTGCTGATAAAGATGTTAAGGCGGTTTATATTTCAACTCCGCACTCCCTGCATGCAAAGTGGGCCATAAGATCCGCCGAGGCAGGTAAACATGTGCTTTGCGAAAAACCCGTAAGTATTAACTCCGCTGAGTCGGCAAAAATTATTGAAGCGGCGCGGAAAAATAAAGTGTTTTTTATGGAAGCCTTTATGTACCGCTGTCACCCTCAAACTGCAAAGTTAATTGAAATATTAAAACAGAAAGTTATAGGGGATATTAAAGTTATCAAAGCCGTTTTTAGTTATGGCGCGATGTATAACCCAAAGAGCATAGTTTTTGATCATATCTTGGGCGGCGGCGGGATACTTGATGTAGGATGCTATCCTGTCTCAATATCCAGGCTTATTGCCGGTATAGCTGTTGGCAAAGATTTTGAAGATCCGATTGAAGTAAAAGGTTCAGGATATATCGGAAAAGGTAATATTGATGAATATGCCTCGGCGGTATTAAAATTTCCGGGGGAAATTATTGCGGAAGTCACGGCGGGTATTACCGTTGCCCGGGAAAATACGGTTCAGATATTCGGGACCGGAGGCAGTATCAGTATTTTAACTCCCTGGGTGCCTGCCCGTGAAGGCGGAAGTACAAAGATCATTGTTAACAAAAATGGAGAACCGTCGAAGGAAGTAATGGTGGAATGCAGTGAATATCTGTATGGAATAGAGGCGGATACTGTTGCCGGCAGTATTAATAACGGTCAACTCAGTAATTCCGCAATGAGCTGGAATGATACCCTTGGCAATATGAAGGTTCTTGATGAATGGAGAGCTTCGATTGGTTTTTCTTATGATTTTGAAAAATAGATCCTAGGTTTCGGTCTCATTTATCCTCTGAAACCCGTTATAAAATAAGAAATCTTCCTTGAAAATATTTTTTGGGTCTTTTTGGATTGACTAACCTTCTGTTTTGGTATAATATAGTAATTCATTTGATAATAGGCAACTAATTTCCTTAAGGAGGATGTGTTATGGCTAAGATTTACTATGAAAAAGATGCAGATCTAAAGTTTTTGAAGGGCAAAACCGTGGCAATAATTGGTTTTGGCAATCAGGGACATGCGCAAGCGGCAAATTTGAGAGACAGCGGAATTAGTGTCGTTGTTTGTGAACTCGAAGGTACGCCGGCTTATGCTGTGGCGAAAAAAGAGAAGTTCAAAATGGTGTCCGTGGAAGACGCTGCAAAAACAGCCGATTTGATACAGATACTTACCCAGGATGACCTCCAGGCGAAGATTTACAAGGATTCAATAATGAAATACATGAAGAAAGGCAAGACCCTTGTTTTCTCGCATGGTTTCAATATTCATTTTGACCAGATCCTTCCTCCGGCGGAAATTGATGTTATCATGATAGCTCCGAAGGGTCCCGGATTTTTGGTCCGTACCCAGTATGAAGCAGGTATGGGTGTTCCGGCTTTGATCGCGATCTATCAGAATGCTTCCGGTAAAGCGAAAGAAACAGCGCTTGCCTATGCAAAAGCGATCGGCGCAACCCGTGCAGGCGTTTTGGAAACTACTTTTAAGGAAGAAACGGAAACAGATCTGTTTGGCGAGCAGGCAGTGCTTTGCGGAGGAGCTTCAGCGCTTGTGAAAGCGGGTTTTGAAACTCTTGTAGAAGCGGGTTACCAGCCGGAAGTTGCTTACTTTGAATGTTTGCATGAATTAAAACTTATCTGTGATCTGATGTATGAATATGGGATACAGGGTATGAGAGCCAGAGTATCAACCACGGCAAGATTCGGCGACCTGGTGATCGGACCCAGGATAGTAAATGAAGATACCAAGAAAGAGATGAAAAAAGTTCTGGAAGAAATACAGAACGGGAAGTTCGCAAAATCCTGGCTGGCGGAGAATTTAGTCGGACGGCCGCATTTTAACGCGTTAATGAAGAAAGATGATGTTCATAAAATTGAAAAAGTGGGCGCTGAATTAAGAAGCATGATGTCCTGGCTGAAGAAGTAAAGGCAGCAACGAAAGCAGGAGAAGGAAAAGAAGTAAGTGAAGCAAGAAAAGTAGAAAAAAAGCCTGGTCGCCGGATTTTAGGCGAGCAGTCCGCCAGTGCGTTGTGGCGGAAAAGGTAAAAATGTTTAACCATTAATCCTTTGCGAAATCCGCCTAGGCGGATAAAATGATTATTGAGGATGGGGCGGAGTAAAATCCGCCCCTTTAAAATAAATGGAAAAGCAAAAAGAAAACATAAAAATAGTAAATGCAGGCAGGGCAAAAGAGGAAATGCTTTTCCCGTTTGTTATAGTTTTTATTATCTTCGCGGGCCTGGCGATAGCTTCGTATTTTATTTTGGGAAAAAAATTACAATGGATTGGCGGTATATTTGATCTTATTGGAATAATAATATTGGGTTTTGTGATGTATTTTTATCGTGATCCGGAAAGAGAAATCAAAGTAAAAGATGAGGATATTCTTTGTCCTGCGGATGGAAAAATAGTCGGAATAGAAGAAGTTAAAAATGCCCCCGGGATCAAAGGTAAATTTACCAGAATAAGTATTTTTCTTAATGTACACAACGTTCATATTCAGAGAATGCCTTTTTCCGGGGAAATTATGGATATTACCGTATTAAAAGGCAGATTGCTGCCTGCGTTTCATGCAGACGCAGGGGAAAAAAACAGGCAAAATATTTATATCATTAAGGGGGAGATAACTGCGGTAGTCAAGCAGATTGCCGGGGTGCTGGTCCATCGTCCGATAGCATGGGTGGAAACAGGGGAAACTTTAAAAGCGGGAGATAGATTCGGGATGATTACTTTTGGATCGAGAGTTGAGCTTTTTTTGCCGGCTGGTTGCAGGATTATGGCTGTAGAAAATGATATTGTATATGCCGGAACAACATTACTTGGAAAAATGAGCGGCGCTAAAGAAAAAACCGGAAGGCCTGCAGCAAGGGCTTTAAAAGCTTAAATGAAAAAGCAGTTTTCTATCATTCCGAATCTCCTTACCTCTGGTAACTTAGTCTGCGGGTTTATGGCTATAATCTTTGCCGTAACCGATGCGCTTAAGCTTACCAGCTATAATGATTTTATAAATCCGTTTATACTATCCAGCTGGCTGGTACTGGCTGCTATGATCTTTGATCTTCTTGACGGTATTGTTGCGAGGATGACTAAAACTGACAGTCAATTTGGAAAGGAGCTTGATTCTCTTGCCGACCTAACTTCGTTCGGTATTGCTCCGGGGGTAATCCTTTATCTGTCGGTGCTCCGGCATCTTGGAAAAATCGGGGTTCTTATAGCTGCGGTTTATGCGGTTTGCGCTGCGCTTCGTCTGGCAAGATTTAACACTATATTAAAACCGGACCTTAAAAATTTTACAGGTTTACCTACACCGGCGGCGGCGGGAGTGCTGGTATCTTATGTGCTTTTTGCGCAATGGGGAGAATGGTATTATGTGACAGTACCGCATGCCAATAGTATGGCGATGATCAACTGGTACAACGTTGCAGTGACAAAATTTAACGCATATTTTTTGCCGGGGTTGATGATCGTTGCAGCTCTGTTAATGGTGAGTAATATAAAGTTTTTCTCTCTTAAGCAGTATGTTAATAAAGAAAAAGCCCCATTTATTGTGGTGGTTATGATAGTCGTCACGGCGCTTGTATTTCTCTTAAGGCCGGAACCGATGTTCTTTGTTGTTACCCTGGGGTATATAGTATTCAGCTTATGCAGGGCAAGTTACCTCGAGCTGCGCGGGGTCGGGAAGAAGGCGCAGGAGAGAAAGTACAGCAAATAAAGTAAGTGAAGTAAAAGAAGAAAAAGCAATAAAAATTGATCCCCACCTTTAATCCTCCCCTTATCTTGAAAGGGAGGAGAGTAGATGGAAAAGGAGAAATATATGTCAGATAAAATTATAATATTTGATACAACGCTTAGAGACGGGGAGCAGATTCCCGGAGCTTCGCTTACAAGGTTCGAAAAACTTGAAATAGCAAAACAGCTGGAAAAACTTAACGTGGATGTTATAGAGGCGGGTTTTCCCATCTCTTCACCGGGCGACCTTGAATCCGTAAAGGAAATAGCTAAAGCGGTGAAAAGGCCGGTAATAGCGGGGCTGTGCAGAGCGGTAAAAAAAGATATTGAGGCCTGCAGGGATGCACTTCGGCCCGCTAAACGGGGGAGAATACATACGTTTATAGGTACTTCGGATATTCATGTTAAATTTATTACTAATACCACCCGGGAAGAAGTACTGAGGCGCTCAATAGAAGCGGTTAAACTTGCGAGAAATTACTCGGCAGACGTGGAATATTCTGCAATGGATGCTGCGAGAACGGATTTTGATTATCTCTGCAAAATTGTAGAAGAGACAATCAAAGCTGGAGCCGGCACTATTAACATTCCGGATTCTGTCGGGTATTCCGAGCCGGTGGAACACGGAAAACTTATCCGCGATTTGATGAACAGAGTGCCGAATATTAATAAGGCGATAATTTCGGTTCATTGCCATAATGATCTCGGTATGGCTACGGCAAACTCCCTTTCTGCGGCTATGAATGGTGCGAGGCAGATTGAGTGCACAATTAACGGGCTGGGAGAACGGGCAGGTAATGCCGCGCTTGAAGAAATAGTAATGGCTCTTAAAGTGAGAAAGGATATTTACAATCTGGAAACAAATATTAAATCGGAAGAGATCTACAAGACCAGCAAGCTGGTTTCCAGATATACAGGTATTCCTGTTCAGCCGAACAAAGCTATAGTCGGGCAAAATGCTTTTTCGCATGCTTCCGGTATTCACCAGGATGCAATACTCAAAAAGGAGTCAACGTTCGGTATTATGACCCCAAAATCCATTGGTATTACGGGGCATGAACTTGTACTTACAAGCAGGTCCGGGCGTCATGCTCTTGCGCACCGGCTTTCGGCTCTTGGCTTTAAGGCGGAAGGCGAGGAGTTGAATACTATTTATGTGAAATTTCTGGTAATTGCCGATAAAAAGAAAGAAGTTTTTGATGAAGACCTTCAGGCTATGATGGAAACCGAAGGAAAAAAAGGTTTTGAATCTGCCTATTCTCTTGTTGATATATATGTAGCTACCGGTAATAGAATAACACCGACGGCTACAGTGGAGATTAAGCTGAACGGTAAAAGCTTTAAAGCCGCAGGCATAGGCGATGGTCCGGTGGATGCCACCTATAAAGCAATAAACAGTATAGTAAAAGAAGATGTTACGCTTCTGGATTATCAACTCCGCTCTATTACCGGTGGAAAAGAAGCTCTCGGAGAAGTCACCGTAAGAATCAAAAAAGGCGCGATTGAAGTTAACGGAAGAGGTCTTTCAACTGATGTAATAGAAGCCAGTGCCAGAGCGTATCTGGATGCCTTGTCCAAGCTTTCGCGGGCGAAGAAAAGCAAGTAAAGCAAGTACAGCAAGTACAGTGGAAAAAGTGATGAAGAAATATCGACAAAAAAAGATCCCCACCTTAATCCTCCCCTTATCTTGAAAGGGAGGAGAGTGAATGGAAAGGAGACAAATAAAATGGGAATGACGATAACGGAAAAAATACTGGCGGCGCATGCCGGAAAAAAAGAAGTAAGACCCGGAGATCTTATCTGGGCAAAGCTGGATATTGCTCTCGGAAATGATATCACGGCTCCGATAGCAATAAGCGAATTTAGAGGGTCTGGCGCAAAAAAAGTATGGGATAAGAATAAAGTCGTACTTATTCCGGATCATTTCACGCCGAATAAAGATATTATGTCGGCTGAACAGTCAAAGATCCTCAGGGATTTTGCAAAAGAGCAGAAGCTCAAGTTCTATTATGAAGTCGGGGAAGTGGGAGTTGAACACGCGCTTCTTCCGGAAAAAGGTATTGTCACTTCCGGAGACGCCATAATAGGCGCGGATTCTCATACCTGCACTTACGGCGCGCTTGGCGCTTTCTCAACCGGAGTCGGTTCCACGGATCTGGCGGCGGCGATGATAGGCGGAAAAGTCTGGTTGAAAGTTCCTGAAGCTATGAAATTTGTATTTCACGGCAAGCTTCCCAAATGGGTTTCCGGTAAAGATCTTATCCTTAAAATTATAGGGGATATTGGTGTTGACGGCGCACTTTACCGCTCTATGGAGTTCACAGGAGATGCAATAAGGTCTCTTTCTATGGAAAGCCGGCTTTCTATGTGTAATATGGCGATCGAAGCCGGCGGAAAGAACGGGATAATTGAACCTGATGCGATTACAAAGGAATACCTGAAAGGCAGAAGCATAAGAAAGCCCGTATTTTACGCGAGCGATAAAGATGCAGAGTATATATCTGTAAATGAGTATGACGCTTCCAGGCTTGAACCGATGGTGGCTTTTCCTCATCTGCCTTCAAACACGAGACCGATAAGCAAAGTAGGTAATGTAAGGATCGATCAGGTGGTTATAGGATCCTGCACAAACGGCCGTATAGAGGATATGCGGATTGCGGCGAAAATCATGAAAGGAAAAAAAGTAGCGCCATATATCCGAACGCTTATTATACCTGCGACCCAGGCGATCTTTAAGCAGATGATTAAAGAAGGACTTATGGAGATATTTGTGGACTGCGGCGCGGCTGTTTCAACGCCGACTTGCGGTCCGTGCCTTGGCGGGCATATGGGAATTCTTGCCGCCGGTGAAAGAGCACTTGCTACGACAAACAGGAATTTTGTCGGAAGGATGGGTTCGCCGAAAGCGGAAGTGTATCTGTCGAATCCTGCGGTTGCCGCCGCATCGGCGATTCTGGGAAGGATTGCGAGTCCTGACGAGATTTAGTTACCTTATACTCTCCTCCCTTTTTAGATAAGGGGAGGATTAAGGTGGGGATAGTTAGTTGTTTAAAAAAATGATCCCCATCCTACCTTCCCCTTATTAAGAAGGGGAAGAATCTAAGGTAGGTAGATAAAAATTGAGATCTGAAACATTAGGAAATTGCAGATACTTAAGAAAGAATGCAACCGACGCAGAAAGTTTGCTTTGGTCTGTTCTTAGAAATAGACAGGTCTTAGGAGTTAAGTTTAGAAGGCAACACCAGATTGGTGAGTATATAATTGATTTCTATTGCCCTGAAATAAAAGTAGCGGTCGAATCTGACGGTATAGGGTACAAATTTAAAGTAAGAAGAGAAAAAGATAAGATAAGAGATGAATATCTTAAGTCAGTTGGAGTTGATGTTGTAAGGTTTTAAAATAAACATATTATTAACGATCTGGATGCGGTAGTGGATGCTTTGGGTTCGTATATTCTAAAGAAAAAGCTATCCCCATCCTGCCTTCCCCTTATTATGAAGGGGAAGAATCTAAGGTAAGGAGAATAACCATGATATTCAAAGGATGCGTATTCAAATACAGAGATGACGTAAATACGGATGAGATCATTCCGGCGAGATATCTTAATACTTCGGATCCTAAAGAACTTGCGAAGCATACTATGGAAGATATTGATAAGGATTTTATGAAAAAGATGAAACCGGGGGATATTATTGTGGGAGAGAAAAATTTTGGCTGCGGTTCGTCAAGGGAACATGCGCCTATTGCCATCAAAGCGGCAGGTGTTTCCTGTGTAATTGCCAAGAGCTATGCCAGAATATTCTACAGGAATTGCTTTAATATGGGCCTTCCAATTATTGAAAGCGCTCTTGCCGTGGACGGTATAAAGAACGGTGACGAGGTGGAAGTGGATACGAGCAAAGGTGAGATAAAAAATAAAACCACAGGTAAGATTTTTAAAATCTCTCCGTATCCGGCATTTATGCAGGAGCTGATTAAGGCAGGCGGGCTTATTAAGTACGTGGCAGAGAACAGCAAGTAAAGCAAGGAAAGCAAAGACAGCAAGTGAAGAAAAAGAAGGAAAGGAAGTAAGAACAGCAATAGAAGTAAAAGCAAGTCCGGGGTATGAAGTGACAGAAGAATGCAATTATTCTGTCATCCCGCGCTGGGACACGGGATCCAGTGTCTTTTTATTATATAAATAATACCACATTAATGTAGCACCCGTTATCCGCCTAGGTGGATTTCGCAAAGGACTATGGTTAGATATTTAGACTTTTGCTCAACTCGTAACGTATTTTGGTAAAAGGAGATAGCTTGAATAAAAACACGTGGGGCTCGAAGGCAAAAAGGACTTTAACCTCTATTCTTCCTGTAGCTAAGAACCGGAAAGGTTCCTGCGCTTCCTGCGGGGACTGTTGTAAGCTTCCGAACGTTTGTCCTTTTCTTACTTTTAACGCAGATAATAAATCGATGTGTAAAGCTTATGTAATAAGACCGCTAAATTGCAGAAAATATCCAAGAACAAAAGATGAATGGATAACTGAAGGAAAGTGCGGCTATAAATTTGAATAGACAGGGCCTTAATTAAATCAAGAGCAATGGATATAATAATGAGTGATTTTGGTGTAAGTATAGAAAAAAGAAATACTCTGGAAGTCCGGATGTCAAAGTTTGGGATTAAAGAGAGTGATCTTGTTGAAAAGTTCCTCCGTTCCGGAGGTCCGGGCGGTCAAAATGTAAATAAAGTGGAAACATGTGTTTATTTGAAGCACCTGCCGACAGGAATTGAAGTAAAATGCCAGAAGGAAAGGTCGCAGGCAAAGAACAGGTATTTTGCCAGAAAGATACTTGTAAGTAAAATTGAGTCAAAAATCCTTGGAAAGTTGTCAGCAGAGTCAAAACTGGCGTATAAAATAAAAAAGCAAAAGAAGAGAAGGAACAGAAGAGCGAAAGAAAATATTTTAAGGGATAAAAGATTTAACTCCGATAAAAAAACTTTAAGGTCGGAAAAGATCAGTTACTAAAAAAGTACAAATGACAAATTACAAAGGACAATTTGGAAATATATATACCACCATATATTGTACTTCGTCATTCGTAATTTGTAATTATTTTCACGGGAGGTTTTTATGAAGAAGATAGTAGTGGTTTTGCTTGCGGTAGCAGTACTTGCTTCCCCAATGTTCGCGGGAAACAAGAAAAGAATAGCGGTAATGGATTTTGAAGATAAAGCGCAAGGGCAGCATGGCGGCTGGCATAATCCGGGTCGAGGTATGGCGGATATGCTGGTTACAGTCCTTACTAAATCCAATAAATATTCGGTAATTGAAAGGGAAAAACTTGATAAAGTTATGAAAGAACAACAGCTTGGCGCTACCGGTATTGTTACTGCTCAAACGGCGGCAAAGATCGGACAGCTCCTCGGGTTACAATATATTGTAACAGGAAGCATTACTGAGTTTGGCATTAAAGAAAGCAAGCTGGGTGTTGGGAATCTTGGGGGTCTCTTTGGTATTCACGGCGGAGTGGATACGAGAACAAATACGGCGAAAGTTGCCTGTGATGTAAGAATGATAGACACCTCAACCGGAGAGATACTTAAAGCAGAAAAAGGCGAAGGGGAGGAATCCAGTACCGGCGTTTCCGTTGATTTAAGCGTTGCTCCTTCAGTGGGTTTTGGCAAAGACGGTTTTGATGATACGGTTATCGGCAAAGCTGTCAGAAAAACCATAGAAAGTGTTTCAAGACCGCTTATTGAGATGGCGGAGAACTTCCCCTGGTCGGCAAAAATAATGAAAGTTGATGGAAATAAGCTATGGCTTAACTCCGGAAAAAATGATGAAGAGAAAGAGGGCCGAACGTTTTCAATATTCAAAAAAGGCGAAGATTTAGTGGATCCTGATACCGGATTATCCCTTGGCTCTTCAGATACAAAACTTGGTACCGGCAAAATAACAAAAGTTGAAGAGAAATATTCCATTGCCGAAACAGATGTTAAAGGTGTTACGAAAGAGAATTATGTGAAGGAAGAAAGGTAGGGAACTGAGGCGCAGATGTGCAGATGCTCGGAGGCGCAGCAAGAGAATGAGGATAGACGTATCCGCCTAGGCGGATTTCGCAAAGAGTTAAGGTTAAATATTTAAACTTTGCTCAACCTGTAACGTTATTTATAATTCAACGAAAAAAAGGAAATTGTTATCAGAAACTCAGAAAAGAAACCGATACATATAGAAAACAACATTTTTGTCGTCATTGACTTTGAAACTACGGGGCTAAGTCCGAAATATGGGGATGATATTTGTGAAGTGGCTGCGGTTAAGCTTTTAAACGGCGATATCACAGCCACTTATAGTAAGCTTGTAAACCCCTGCTGTCCTATATCTCCCGGTGCTTCTGCGGTTAATAATATTACCGACGACATGGTAAGAAATGCCCCTAAATTCCATGAAATATATGAGGAATTTGTAGCATTTATCGGTAACGGCGTTATAGTAGGTCACAATCTGCCTTTTGATATGAATTTTTTAAAGGCAAAATTAAATCAACTTGGAAAGCCGGATTTAGAAAACGATACGCTTGATACTCTCAGGCTTGCAAGAAAAATGTGGCCGCATTTTCCTTCCTTCAAACTCCCCGCGCTTAGACGCCAGTTTTGCATCGAAATAAAAGATGAGCACAGAGCTCTAGGTGATGTAGTCGCTACAGCAGCATTACTTCGCATAATTTTGGAAGACCATAAGAAAAACGGAAAAAAAGAGATAAGCTGATGGAGCCGGAAAAACTCCTCCTGTTTCCTCCTACAATGGGGACAGCGACTATAAATTTAAGAAAATAACAGAATAAGCGCTTCCCCTTAAAAAGTGCAGCCCCTAGTACCAAGAACCCAGCACCTGCATTTTCACTTCTTCAATGCCAGCTTCTTTCCAAACTCTAGATACTTTTCTACTAATGCCGGTGTTTTCGCCTCTGCGTAAATCCTGAGAATCGGTTCCGTCCCTGAAGGACGAAGTACCAGCCAGGAGAGGTCGTTCATGGTGTATTTGGTGCCGTCTTCGCGGGTTATGCTTTTTATAGGTTTCCCGAACATCTTCTCGGGAGTAAAGGCGGCGATATTGGCGAAAATCTTCTCTCTTTGTTCTGCGGGATACTTAATATCCAGTCTGTTGTAGCAAAATTTGCCGTATTTCTTTTCGAGATCCAAAAGCAGTTCACTTGGTTTTTTGCCTGTCTCTGCTATCATCTCAAGGAGCATAAGTCCAAGAAGAATACCATCGCGCTCGGGGAGATAACCTTTTACACCGATACCTCCGCTTTCTTCGGAGCCGATAAGAATATCTTCTTTTATCATGAGGTCGGCAATGTTTTTAAATCCGATGGGAGTGTAGAACCTGCGAAGTCCGTTCCTCTTTGCGATAATTTCTGCGGCGGATGTTGTTGCTGTCGTTATAACTACACCACCCCGTTGGTTCTTATTCTTGAGCAAATGTTCCATAAGAAGAGGCATGATATGCTGGGTGGAATAAAAAATACCCTTATCGTCAATTATAGCGAACCTGTCGCCGTCTCCGTCTGTTACGAGGCCTATGGCGGCTTTTTCTTTTTTTACGGCTTCCTTGGCGTCGGTCAAAAGAAAATCAAGAGGTTCCGGTTTTACACCGCCGAACATTGCATCCCTAAAGTGATGGAGCGGGAATAATTTAAGTTTGGAATCTTTCAGTATATTAAGAAGTAATCCCTGGGAAGAACCGTACATGGGTTCGATAACGACTTTGAAAGAACTTTTATTTATCTTCTTCATATCAACAAAGGTTTTAATGAAAGAAAGGTAAGCTGTTGTTAAATCGGCGGTTTTATACGGCGCAAGTCCGGCCTTTACCGGGTTCTTGAACAGGAATGACTCCACGCCGTTTGTCTCTGTCTTGGTTGCGGAGGCGCCGTTACCGGTTTTTATCTTGAAACCGCTGTACTCGTAAGGGTTATGGGAAGAGGTTATCATCACACCGAAAAACGCTTTTTTATTTACGACACCGTATGAGACCGTCGGGGTCGTTACCGCTTTATCGGATAAAGTGACATTAAAACCGTTTGATGCAAGGATATCTGCTGCCATTCCGCCGTATTTTTCCGAGAAGAACCGGAGGTCGTAGCCGATGATAACTTTTTTGTTCTTCCCGCAAACCGTTTTAAAGTAATCCGCCGTCGCCTGCGCGACTGCCTGCAGATTGGTGAAAGTAAAATCTTTGGCGATTATTCCGCGCCAGCCGTCTGTTCCGAATTTAATATCCATTAAAAAGCTCCTTTGCCCGTAAAGAGCACTATGATAGTTTTAAATATAATATAGATATCGAAACAAATGTTCTGATGTTTTGTGTAATAGACATCCAGCCGCAATTTTTTAGGAATGGTAAGATCCGCCCTGCCGTTTATCTGCGGAAATCCGGTTATCCCGGGGCGCAGGGCAAGCACTTGTCTTTGAAAAGCAGAGTAATCCCTGACTATCTCGGGTATCTCCGGTCTCGGACCTGCAACGCTCATGGAACCGAAGAGAGTGTTAAAAAACTGCGGGAACTCATCAATGCTTGTTCTTCTGAGGAACTTACCGAACTTTGTAACTCTGGAATCATTTCTCTCTGTTAACCCGGGGCCGAGTTTTTCTGCATCAGGAACCATAGTTCTGAATTTGTATACAAAAATATCCTTGCCGTTTAACCCGACTCTCTTATGTTTGAATATAACCGGGCCTTTTGAAGTAAATTTTACAAGAAGAGCTGTGAGTATCAGAACGGGGGAAAGGAGAATTATCATGAAGAGAGAGAACAGTATGTCGAAACTCCGCTTTAACATATCACCTTTTATGTTTTTTTGCGATTTCTTTTACTTTTTGTATCACGTAATTCACATCTTTATCTGTCATTGCAGGGTAAATAGGAAGAGAAAGGCTTTGTTTATACAGCTTTGTCGCCACCGGAAAGTCAGACGGCTTGAACCCGAATCTCTTTCTGTAATAAGGGTGCAGGTGTGCCGGGATAAAATGCACGCTCGTTCCTATATTTGCTTCTTTTAATTTTTCAATAAAAGTACTGCGGTCAATCTTTAATATTTTGTCATCTATCTTAAGGACAAAGAGATGCCAGGCGTTCCTTTTTTCTTTAAAAGTGAACGGAACAAAGAGGCCATCAATGAATTTGAACGCTTCTGTGTACCGGGCGGCTATAGCTTCACGCCTTTTAAGGAGAGTGTCCGCCTTTTTTAATTGTTCCAGCCCGATGGCTGCCGCAATATCCGTCATATTGTATTTATATCCCGCGTAGGCCACTTCATAATACCAGCTGCCCTCCGAAGTATATCTCTTCCAGGCGTCTTTACTTATCCCGTGAAGTCCGAGCACGGCTATAAGATCTCTCAGTGTTTTTGATTTTGTGACAGCCATACCGCCTTCACCCGTTGTAATATTTTTTGTAGCATAAAATGAAAATACGGTTACGTCCCCGGTATAACCGGATATATCACCTATTTGTTTTCCTTTATATTCAGCAGATAAAGCATGAGCCGCGTCTTCGATAACATAGGAGTTCTTTTTTTTTGCTATAGAGAGTATCTCTTTCATATCGCAGGGTAATCCTGCAAAGTGCACCGGAATGATTGCTTTTATAGTTTTACCTTTTGCTTTACGTTCTATTTCTTCCGGATTAATATTATAATCATCTTCTTTTATATCGGCAAAGATCAGGTTGGCGTTGTTTTCAAGAACTATGTTATAAGTGGCGCAGAAAGTATAGGGGGTAGTTATTACATTATCACCTTTTTTTACTCCTAAGGCTGCAAGTGATAAAAAAAGTCCTGCAGTAGCGGAATTAAGGGCTGCGGCATGTCTGCATCCTGTTTCTCTGCAAAAAGCACTCTCAAACAGCTTTGTCTTAGGTCCCGTAGTAAGCCAGCCGCTTTTTAAAGTATCCACTACACTGTCTATTTCTTCTTTAGAGATAGACGGGCGGGCAAAGGGTAAAAACTTGGTTCTTTTTTTCATTTAAGGTTACCTTTTGGTTTAAAGGAAGGTAAAATTGATTTAATAAGCTTTTCCGCAGGTTTTCTGCTAAAGTCTTTGGATTCTGCAAGTAGAATAAGTTTTTCTGTTGCATTATAGAATTTCTTTTCATTTATTACTTCAGGCCTTGCGATAAATATCTTTTTGTGGGAGGAGGAGGAAATGCCTTCTTCCTTGGTAAGTGTTTCCTCGTAAAGTTTTTCACCGGGACGGAGGCCTACGTATTCAATCTTTATGTCTACATCAGGTGTATAGCCTGAAAGTTTTATAAGATCCCTGGCTAAATCGTCGATCTTTACCGGTTTTCCCATATCCAGTACGAAAACATCCCCGTTTCCGCCCATGCTTCCGGCCTGGATGACGAGTTGCGCGGCTTCTTCTATTGTCATAAAGAAACGTACAACCTCGGGATGCGTAACCGTCACGGGGCCGCCGGCGGCTATTTGTTTTTTAAAGAGAGGTACAACACTGCCCCGGCTTCCCAGGACATTACCAAAACGGACTGTCATGAATTTTGTCTTTTTTTGTTTTTTAGAAAGCGCCTGCACTACAAGTTCGGCTATTTTTTTTGTAGCGCCCATAATGCTTGTAGGATTTACTGCTTTATCCGTGGAAATCATTACAAATCTGTCAACGCCGTATTTGACCGAAAGCTCGGCCATATTTTTTGTTCCGGAAATATTGTTTTTAATGGCCTCTTCGGGGTTATGCTCCATAAGCGGGACATGTTTATAAGCAGCGGCATGAAAGACCACATCAGGAGAATATTTTTTAAAAATATACTCCATTTTATTCGGTTCTTTGACATCTGCGATAACAGGAATAATTTTTACCGGATTATTATTCGGGTGAAAATTATTTAATTCCATCTCCATACTGTATATGGAATTTTCGCCTTGTCCCACCAGGATTAATGTTTTAGGGTTAAACCTTAAAGTTTGGCGTGTTAACTCCGAACCGATAGATCCTCCCGCGCCGGTAATCAGTACAACATTTCCCTTTATATAATGAGATATTTCTTTTGTGTCCAGCGTAATAGTATCTCTTCCAAGCAAGTCCTCGAGTTCTACCTCTCTGATGTGAGAAATTGAAACATCTCCGTCTATTATCTCTTTAAATCCCGGAATTATTTTATAATGCACCCCGAAGCCGGAAAGCCGGGCGCAAATCTCAACGAGTATTTTAATATGGGAAGGTGAAGCTGAGGGAATAGTAATGATAATCTGCTCTATCTTTAATTCTTTTGCAAGCTGTTCTAATTCATCTGAATTTCCTATAACTTCAATACCGTTAATGGTGCTCCTTTTTTTATGTTTGTCATCGTCAATAAAACCGATGAGGGCATAACCTGACTTTGGATTATTTAAAATGTCTCTGGCCAAAAGAGTTCCTGCTTCTCCTGCTCCTATGATAAGAGTCCTCTTCCCTTTTTTGATTTGTCTGAGAAAAAATAAATGGGGTTTTATTGCCGGGAATATTCTATAGCCGAGAAGAAAGGAAATGCACAGAAACCAGTCAATTAGGAGGACTGCTCTTGGAAAAGACAGGTTTCTATTAAAAAAAACCGCAGTAACAAAAATTGCCGAACCAACGGTTATAGCTCCGGTCAAACTGAGCATATCTTTGATTCCGGAGTATTTCCATATTATGTTGTAAATTTTGAAAGTTAAAAGGATGATTAATCTTGCTAATGTGGCGAAAATGAATATTTGTCCGAGGTGTTCCGTGTACTCTCTTATGCCTTCAAAGCGTATTATAAATGCAAGTAAAAGCGAGATATTTATAAAGATAATGTCAAATAATATGTAAATTATTGAATTTCTCCGCATAATTAACATAATTTTAGCACAAAGCAGAGTTATTCTCAATTACTTTTTGATAAATAATATGGTAGAATCAGGGGCATGAATAAAAAAAATATTGTACTGGCTTCGGAATCCCCGAGAAGGAAGGAACTCTTAAAGAGGATGGGGCTGAAATTTAAAGTTGTTCCTGCCAAAATAAAAGAGAATTTGGGCCGAAGGTTCCAGGCAAAGGCTCTTAAAAAGATTGCGTTTCAAAAAGCAGCAGTTGTTTCCGGAAAAATAGAAAAAGGCTTGATTATTGCTGCAGACACTATTGTTGTCGTAAAAGGGGTTATCTACGGGAAACCGGAGACTATTAAAAAAGCAAGGGTAATGCTTAAAACTTTGAGCGGAACAACACAGAATGTCTGGACAGCTGTAGCCATTATAGATAAATATTCCGGAAAAAAAGAAATAAAAACCTGTGTATCCAGAATAAGAATGAAAAATCTTGCTAAAAATGAGATAGAATATCTTGCTGCAAAAAATCTTGATAAAGCAGGGGGGTATGGTATTCAGGAAGATGACAAGTATCTTAAGGTATTAAAAGGCTCAAGGACAAATATTGTAGGTCTGCCGACGGAATTACTGTCTGGAATGCTTGCGAGGTTCGGGGTAAAATCAAAACCAATTGTAAGATATAAGTTTTAGCAGGTTGCTGAAAAACTAAAATAATGGACTTTAAGCAGCCTGATACCTCGCCATTTGCCCTCAAATGGCGGGTAAAATGATAAAAATTGCAGCTGAAAAAAATCTTAAAAAGAATTTTTCAGCAACATGTTAGGGCTTTCCGGTTCAATATTTGAGGCACCGGGAAAACGGGATAAAACTAAAGACAAAGGAAGATTGAAAAATGAGAAAAAAAATAAGACTAGGAATACTGGGTTTTCGGAGAGGCGCATATCTTGCAAATATTTTTAAACAATTTCCGGGAGTAGAGATCTCGGCAGGCTGTGATATTGATCCGCAAAGAAAAGAAAGATTTAAAGAAGTCTCTCAAACTGCGGAAGTTTACGCTGACTTTGAAGAGTTTTTGAATGCGGATTTTGATGTGTTGGTTCTTGCAAGCGACTGCCATGTTCACGGATACCAGGCCATACAGGCAATGAAGAAAGGTAAAGATATATTTTCAGAAGTTACGGCGTTCCATACTCTTGGTGAGGGTGTTGAACTTTCAAGGACGGTTGAAAAAACCAAAAGAAAATATATGATGGCTGAAAACGTCAACTATTTTCCTCATGTGCTGGAGATGGAAAGACTTTACAATAAAAGTAATATAGGAAAGTTTGTGCACGGAGAGTGCGAGTATGTTCACGATATAAGATATCTGCTGCTCCGGCCGGACGGCAGCAAATACTGGCGGACCTGGTTTCCTCCCATATATTACTGCACTCACAGCATTGGTCCGATTTTAAAGATTACAGGAGAAAGACCTGTATCTGTAACCGGTATGATAGCAGACGGAAAGGTACTTCCTGATCTAAGAAAAATAGATATGGAGTTAGCCCTGGTAAAGACCGATAAGAATTCTACAATCAAAATATTGTGCGGGTATACCTTGCCCAGAGAACCGGTTTCCCGCTGGTTTTGTATGTACGGGACTAAAGGTATGATGGAAAGCAGCAGATGGGAGCCTGAGCAGGAACTATATTTATATGAAGAAAAAGCCAGGAAATACAGGCACTACACGGCAAAGCACCGGGGTAACAAAGTAAAAGATGCTCATCTTGGCGCGGACTACCTGACCATTTATAATTTCTTAAATGCATATAAAAATAACAGAAAAATGCCGATAGATATTTATAAGGCGGCGGATATGACTCTTCCCGGGATATTAGCACACAGGTCCTCCTTGAAAAAGCGGGAAATGGCGATTCCTGACTTCAGGGAAGAAAGTATAAGAAAACAGCATGAGTATGATTTTTGGTCGCCGGATCCTGATACCGAAAATCAATTGGTAATGAAAAAGAAATATTTGAATACACACCTTGAATCAAGGTGTCATAAGGGCTACAATATAAGAGCTTTTAAACAAGGAGATGAAGAGGGCTGGATCAAGCTGGTTAATGAATGCGTGGGTTCGAATTATGATCTTAACAGTGCCCAAAAGTCATTATTTAAATCTGATAAATTTGATCCAAAAGGGTTGTTTTTTGCCGTTAAAGGCAAAGAAATAGCCGGAACCGCCTGTGCCTGGTCAGATAAGTATATAACAGGGAAAAAATGTACGCTTCACATGGTAGCTGTTTATCCTAAACACCGGGGCAAAGGTCTTGGGTATTCTTTATCTTTGGCTGTGCTTGATTATTTTAGAAAAAGAAGTTCTGAAGAAGTATATTTAAGAACTGATGATTTTAGATTGGGGGCAATAAAAAGTTATCTGGATTTAGGTTTTGAACCTGTGCCGGTAAATGATCTTCACAAATGGCGCTGGTCAAAAGTGCTTGAAAAACTCAAGTAAGCTAAAAGGAGGAATTGTTATGAGAAAGCTTTTTGGAGTATTGGCGGCAGTATTTTTTCTTTTTTCGCAAGTTTCTTATGCAAAATACAAAGATACTAAACCAAGTAAAGATTTGCCTGCCGGAGCGGTTGCTGTAACATGCGCCGGAAGCTACGGTAAAGCCGGGACGACTTATGTTTTAATGAATGACATAGCAAGCCCCACAACTACAGTTTTTCTCGGAAAAGATGTAACGCTTGATTTAAACGGGCATACTATAAGTTTTGCTGACGGGAAATACATACATGTTCCGAATTATAGTTTTGAAGAGGGAATGAAAGATTGGGACACATCAAAAGCGCCGAATGCAAAAGCAATATCTTCCAAAATGTGGCCTATGTGCGGTCAGAAGGTTTGCGAGATCAAAGCCGGCGAGGAAATTGTTTCTAAATATATTGTTTTACCGGTAGCCGAAAGATCCTATTACGCCATGTGTGCGGCTGCAGATAATGAAATGAAATATTCTATTTATGTTGAAGATGAAAAGGGTAAATCATTAAACTGTGAATTTAAAGGTGGAAGGAAAGAACATATCGGCTGCCCTATAGAAAATATAGGCCCGAAAAAAGGCGGAGGAATTGTATTTGCACATTTATGTTATCTTCCTGCCGGTAAGTATAGAATACGAATAAAAGCAGTTACGGACTGCGTGATCGATGAGGTTGATATCCGTCCTTGTTTTGATGCGGGTATTGCCGTTGTTTCGGGTATTAGCCCCTGGGCGACGTATAGTGATATGCTAAGTTATTATGCTTGTGATTTTTTTGATTACTGTAAAAAAAATACTATGATCACGGTTGAAACTGTACCGGTAGTAAAGGGTTCCGGTGAAATAACAATTAAGAATGGAGTGGTTAAAAGTGCTTTTGACGGAATACGGTGGTGGGCGATACATTCTAACGCCAAAGAGGTAACGATAAAACTTGAAAACGTAAAAGTTGTAACCGGCGGCATAAATACAAATGCTCTTTTTGCTTCAAAAGCATCTGTAAAAAATTGCCGGTTTGAAGTTGATACTCCATATATTATCAACCGGCATAATACGTCGGAAATGTCTGCATGCGTGGAAAATCTTATAGAAGCTTCCGATAACGAGTTTATCGGCGGTCAGGGTAATTTATCTTTTAACGGAGACGGCTCGATTGTCCGTGATAATCTTTTTGTTAACCGCCAGACGGTTACAAATCATTACAGCGTAAATCCCGGAGGGAAAAATCATAAGATTTATAATAATACTTTTGATGCGCAAATAGGTTCCGGAATTTACCTTGGAGCATCTCAAAATATAGAGGTTTATAACAATTCCTTTAAAGTCTCAACTGCTCCGCCGAATACGGAGTATATTAACACATATTACAGCACAAATGCGATACGCTTAAGTGATTATGAAGCTGCTGCCGGAGCGAAAAACGGCTGTATTAATAATAAGATATACAAAAATAAATTTCATATTTATGCGAAAAATTATCCTGATTATCCGAGATACAGGGCTCAGGCTTATGCGTTTTTCATAAGTGTCGGCGGCGGTACAAATTATATTTATGATAATGAAATAGTTGTGGAAAACAAGGACCCTGAAGCTCCGGATGCGGCGTTTGCATTTTTTATCGGAGGTTCAACCAATGGCGGAGAAATTTACAATAATAAAGTTACGAGCAATACAACAGTTGCCTGGATAAGCAACCGTTATGGAGATGCGAAGAATACCAAGTTTTATAACAATACATTCATAAAGTCAAAAAACACTCTGCCAAAGTATAAAGTATTTTTGATGGGAAATTACTGGGGACCGCCTGCCAATGATATCGAGTTTTATTCCAACAAATATGAAGGCTGGGCAGATTCTGATATATATAAACATGACGGGACAGGCAGTAACTGGAGTGTAGGGTGGACTTTGACGGTAAAAATATCTGACAAGGACGGTAAACCTGTTGAAAATGCAGAAGTTGTAATTACGGATAAGGACGGCGCTGATGCAGTAAAAGATAAAACAGATGCTGCAGGCGTATTAAAAGCCCGTCTTCCCGAATACAAGATACTCCTCACCGGGGATAAGAATAAAGCTGAGGAGCAGAAAACCAAATGTTCTTCCTATAATGTTAGAGTCGGCAAAAATATAAAGAGTGTTGTCCTGGATAAGGATATTGAATTAAAAATAAAACAATAACTGCCGGACAGATATTTGATTATGGTACGTCCGGCCGGAATACGGGAAAAATAAAATTCTTTTAATGGAGGAAAAATATGAAGGTAGGAATAAGCATCTGGTCGCATCATAAGTCTTTATTGAAAGGAAAGATCTCCCATCTTGGCTGGCTCAAAATGTGCGGAGAGGATTTGAAAGTTGACGGGGTTGAACTCCTTGATTTTGGTTTTCAGAAGTCCTTTAAGAACAGGAGGATCCCGAAAGAAGCCGAATTAAAAATAATAAAGAAAACCTGTTCAGATCAGTATCTTTCGATCTATCTTGTATCCTGCGGAAATAATTTCGGGTTTATTGACAGGAAAAAATTAAAACCTGAAATTGAGTATGTAAAAAAATGGGTTGATATTGCTTGTTATCTGGGGGCTCCGGTTCTCAGGTTCTTTGCGGGGTGTCCCGTGCCTGAAGACAAAAGGGAAGCCGGCTGGAAATCCTTAATATATGCCGTAAAAGAATGTGTGAAGTATGCGGAGAAAAAAGGTATTGTGCTTGCCGTAGAAAATCATAATCACGGCGGTTTTATGAGCACGAGCGCGGATTATTTCAGATTAAAAAAGGCTGTGAAATCTCCTTATTTTAAACTTTGCCTGGATACGGGCAATTTTGTTGACCTGTATAAATCAATAGGGAAAACCGTAAAAGAAGCCGCAGTTGTGCATGCCAAGACATTTAAAGTAAAAAGCGGAACGGAAAAGCAGCTGGATTATGAAAAAATATTTTCTCTGCTCAAAAAAGATAAATATAACGGTTTTCTGAGTATAGAGTATGAAGGTGAGGAAAATGAATTCGCCGCCGCTAAAAATTCCGTAAAATATTTAAGACGGATGATACAAAAGCACAAGTAATTTTACCGGTAAGGTAAGTAAAAGTTATCAAAGCCGTCGTATAAAAAGTGTGGCGGTTTTGATAATTGTTTTTTGCCTAGATTTGTATTGAAAAGCATTAAATAACAATGTATAATAAATAAACACTGAAAATTGTATATAATATCGCGGGGTGGAGCAGTTGGAAGCTCGTCGGGCTCATAACCCGAAGGTCGGCCGTTCGACTCGGCCCCCCGCAACCAGAAAACAAACAGGCGCCGGAAATATTATCCGGCGCTTTTTTTCATAAAAATAATATTCATACTTCCTTTTTGAAAAAATAGAAATCTAGCCGAATAATCTAAGATATTGCATATATAAGGTACAATATAAATTTCTATAAGTTTTCCTGCCTAGCTATATTCAAACGTAATTAATGGTTGAAAAAGAACAATAAATATCTATTAATATATTGTACTAATAGTCACAACAAAAGCAGAAAAAGCATTATATAATAATGATTTGCTTGTTTTACGAGTGTTTACTTTATCTTTGCAATGTAGTATAATTTACACATTGATTTAGTTAATGTGAAATAGTGAATATTAATAGTTGAGATTCGAAATATTTAAAAGGGGCGTGTATGAAATACAATTTGCTGGAAAAAACAAAAGTAAGCGAACTCGTAAATGCTCTAAAGAAGAAATACCGGGTAGTGGGGCCTAAGGAAAAAGAAAATCTTTTTGTGTACGGAGATATAGAGGAGGCAGAGGAGCTAAGGCTTGAGCATAAACCGCCTATCCTTTCTCTTAAAAAATACTATCTGCCCCAGGAAGAGCAGCTCTTGACTTTTAAATTCAAGGAAGCAAAAGCAGCTCAGGTGGAAGTAATAAAAGAAAATCTTATTATCTTCGGAGCGCACACGTGTGATATTACGGGTGTTACATGCCTTGATCATGCATCTTCCATCGAGCCCAGGGATTCCAATTTTCATAAAAGAAAAAAGAATGTATTAATTGTCGGTATTGAATGTTCAAAACCCTGCGATGAGCACGCGACCTGTATAACGATGGATACTCATAATCCAAAAGGCGGCTTTGATCTTATGCTTACTGAGGCCGGAAGCAAATATATAGTTCAGATAAATTCCACCGAAGGCGAAAATCTTATAAATGAATATAAATTTCTATTTAAAGAAAGTGATGTCAAATCTGAAGAAAGTTTGATGCAAATGAGGCAGGAAAAAGAAAAGTGGCCCAAAAAACTTAAAGTAAAAACAGAAGATTTAAAAAAGACGCTTGACGGCAATTTAAAGCATAAGGAATGGGAGAGTGTTAAAGCCCGCTGTGTTTCCTGCGGTAACTGTACTAACGTCTGCCCTACATGTTACTGTTTTGATGTCAGGGATGATGTTGATTTGAACCTGGATAAAGGCACAAGGTCGAGGGTTTGGGATTCCTGCCAGTTAAAAGAATTTGCCGAAGTTGCAGGCGGAGAAAATTTCAGAAAAGACAGGAAAACCCGCCAGCAGCACAGGTTGCTCCGGAAATTCAGTTATTCCGTTGAAAAATATAACAGATTCTTTTGCACCGGCTGCGGCAGGTGTACCAGGGTTTGTATGGCAAGTATAAGCCTTTATGAAACCATGAACAATCTGGTAAAGGAGTAATTTATGGCAAATGATATTGTGCTGGAAAAAGAAAAAAAAGCTTCTTTATACGAGCCTGTGACAGGGAAGATAATTTCAGTAAGACAGATGACAGAGACTGAGAAGTGGTTTAAAATAGAGCTTGAAGGAAAAAAAGAGCTGCATCACGGGCCGGGGCAGTTTGTGGAGGTATCATTACTCGGCATAGGCGAAGCGCCTATTTCCATATCTTCTTCTCCTACGCAGAAAGGCTACTTTGAGCTTTGCGTAAGAAAAGCCGGCAAGGTTACAACGGTTTTACATGGAATGAAAGAAGGCGACGAAATCGGTATTAGAGGCCCTTTTGGACACGGTTTTCCTGTTGATGAATTAAAAGGGAAGGATCTTCTTTTTATTGCCGGCGGACTCGGAATTGCGCCGCTTAGATCTCTTATTAACTTTGTAATAGATAAAAGGAAGGATTTTGGCAAGGTAACCATACTCTTAGGCTGTAAAGAGCCTTCTCAGCTGCTTTATATGGATGAGATTGAAAAGTGGTCAAAGCTTACGGATGTTGCTTTCAGGTGCACTGTTGATAAAGGCGCTCCTGACTGGAAAGGCAATGTTGGTCTGATTACCGAGCTTATCCCCGGCGTGGATATAGATGTCAAACAGACCTACAGTATAGTCTGCGGGCCGCCGATTATGTATAAATTTGTGCTCCTAAAATTAATGGAAAAAAATATTCCGGAAAACCAGATTCTTCTTTCACTCGAAAGAAGAATGAAATGCGGAGTCGGAAAGTGCGGACACTGCCAGATCAATAAATATTATTGCTGTCAGGACGGCCCTGTATTCAGCTATGACAAACTAAAAGGATTGGAGGGCGCGCTATGAGCGAGACAAAAAAGAAAGTAAGAGTTGCGTTTTTTGATTTTGCTGATTGCGAAGGCTGTCAGCTCCAGTTAACCTATTTAAATACGGCACTGCTGGATATTCTAAACAGTATTGACATTGTGAATTTTAGAGAAGTAATGCATGAAAGGTCTGAGGATTATGATGTTGCCGTTATTGAAGGTTCTATAACAAGGCCTCATGATGAGGAAAGGCTAAAAGACATCAGAGCTAAAGCCAAGATACTTGTGGCTTACGGGGCCTGTGCCTGTACCGGAGGTATTAACGGGATAATGAGGAATCACACCGTTAAGGCCGCGCTGGAAACTGTTTACCCCGGCAGAAAGGATAAATTAGAAACCGGTCTGATTCGCGCTGTTGACCAGGTTGTAAAAGTAGACGCCTATGTTCACGGCTGTCCGATAAATCTTAATGAATTTGCGGCTGTTCTAAAAGGATTGCTTGCCGGAGCGCTTTACAAAGTTCCGGATTATGCGGTTTGCGTGGAATGCAAACTAAAAGAAAATGTCTGCCTTTACGAAAAAGGACAGATTTGTATGGGTCCCGTAACAAGAGCCGGTTGCGGCGCCTGGTGCACCGGTAACGGTAACACCTGCTACAGCTGCAGGGGTCTCCTGGAAGATATTAATAAGCAGGGCCAGCTTGACATTCTGCAGAAACACGGAGTAACAGTGGAAATGCTTAAAGATAAATTCAGCCTTTACAACGGGTGCAAACTGGAGGGGAATAAATGAGCAATATTACAAAAAAGAACCTTGATATTAATGTAGAATACCTTACCCGCGTGGAAGGGCACGGAAACATAGTGATTAATGTAAAGGAAGGTAAGCTGGAAAAGTGTCAGCTTAATATTATTGAAGCGCCGAGGTTTTTTGAGCAGATGGTTAAAGGGCGCTCCATGTTCGAAGTCCAGCATATAACTTCCAGAATATGCGGGATTTGCTCCACGGGACATTGTCTGGCTTCAATTAAAGCTACCGAGGATGCCATAGGTTTTACGCCGTCTGAACAAACAAGGAAACTCCGTAAGCTTGCTTTGCATTATGAAACCCTGGACAGCCACCTCCTTCATATATTATTTCTGGTTGCCCCTGACTGCGTTGGCGCGGAAAGCGTCTTTCCGATGATAAAGACGCATCCTGAAGTTGTAGTTTTGGCTTTAAAAGTAAAAAAAATCTGCAGCGACCTTTGTGATATCTTACTCGGCCGGCATACACACCCCATTACTTTAGTGGTCCGTGGTTTTACAAAACTTCCGACCAGAAAAGAGCTGGAAAAATCCAAAGAGCTTCTTGTGGAACTGGCGGCTGATTATGGAAAAGCTCTGGAAGTTATCAAGACTTTAAAACTTCCGCAGTTTGAGAGGGAAACTGAATATCTGGCTTTATCTCATCCTGATGAATATGCATTCCTTGACGGTAACCTGAAATCTTCCGACGGCGGAGAGGTTACACCGCAGAAATACCTTGAGTTTGTTCATGAATATTATGCGGATCATTGTACTTCAAAACATTCAAAGAACAAGAGAACCTCCTACATGGTCGGTGCTCTGGCAAGGTTCAACATCAATCATGAGAAATTACCAAAGAACGTCCGTGATCTTGCCTCACAACTCGGACTTAAAGCGCCCTGCTACAATCCTTACATGAATACCGTGGCTCAGGCGGTAGAAACGCTTTTTTGCGCGCAGGATGCTATAAAAATAATAGACGAATTCCTGGAAAAAGGTATCAATAAAGACGAGGTGGTTTCCAGCTGGCCTTCGAAAAATGAATCTTTTAAATTTAAAGCGGGCCGTGGTGTAGGAGCTGTAGAAGTTCCCAGAGGTGTTTTATTCCATGACTACACGGTAAATGCTAAAGGCATGATTGAAAAAGCAAACTGTGTGATCCCGACAAATCAGAATCTTTCAAATATGGATGATGATTTAAAGAAGATGATTCCTGAAATACTGGAAAAAACAAAAGAAGAAATTACTCTTCAGTCGGAGATGCTTATCAGAGCCTATGATCCCTGTATTTCCTGCTCCTGCCATATGCTTGATATAAAATTTGTGTGAAAGAAAAAAAGGCAGTAATAATTGGTATTGGCAGTGTACTTCGGAAAGATGATGCACTCGGGGTACGAATCGTCGAGGTTTTTGAAAAGAAAAAGTCATTTGGCAAAAAGGCAAGGCTGGTGTGCGGCGACATATCCGGCCTTGATATATTAAAATATTTCGAAAAAGATGTAAAAGTCATCGTAATTGACGCTGCCGATATGAAGCTTCCTTTGGGTACGGTAAAAGCCTTCAAACCTGAGGAAATAATAACCAAAATAGAAGGTCCCTCCGGCTCTACTCACGGGTTTAACCTGACCCACACTCTGGAAATTGCCAAAAGCTTGAATATGGCGGATAGTATCGTTATAATAGGTGTTCAACCTGACGATGCTTCTTTTGGGCTTGAGTTATCCAAGGAAATACGTATACTATTTCCACGAATAGTAAAGGAAACAGCAAAAATAATAACGGCGCTGTTGTAAAATCATTCTTATTGGAAAGGCTATGTTAACTGACGATGTATTAAAAACAAAATTCGAAAAACAAGATGTCCATATGCTTTTTGAGACCTGCCGGCCTGACAGCCAAAATAGAAATACTTACTTTTTTCAAAATCCTGTTAAGTCACTTATTGCCTATGATCGGGCTTCAGCGGAAAAAGCTTTAGATGATATTGAAGGGCTAATACAAAGGAAATACTGGATTGCGGGATATTTTTCCTATGAGCTAGGTTATGGATTTGAAATGGATTCTTTTCCTGCCGAGCACAAGTATAACAACCCCCTGCTTGAACTTTATGCTTTTAAAAAACCTGAAATCCAAAATGCCTCTAGGAATATTTCAAGCGGGCGAAATAAAGATTTTAAAGCAAGTAATATAAAATTTAACATACCATACTCGCAATATAAAAGAAATATAGGCAAAATAAAACGGTACATTGAAAAGGGAGATGTTTATCAAATTAACTATACCGGTAAGCTAAAGTTTAAATTTAAAGGGGATTCCTTTTCCTTTTACCGCAGCCTGACAGAGAAACAAGAAGTACCGTATTCCGCATTTCTGAAATTGAAAAACGAAACTGTGATTTCTCTTTCTCCTGAGCTGTTTTTTTCGGTGAAAAACGGGGTAATTGAATCAAAACCTATGAAAGGAACAATGAATAGAGGACGAGACCTTGCTGAAGATACTGCTAAAATGAAAGAACTGAGGGAGAGCAGTAAAAACAGGGCTGAGAATATAATGATAACGGATTTGATTAGAAATGATCTGGGCAGAATTTGCAGGACCGGGAGTATTCATACTTCGAAAATATACGAAGTAATTAAGTACAATACACTGCTTCAGATGATAACTACGGTGCGCGGCCGGCTAAGTAAAGGGATAACCTGGAAAGAGATCTTTAAAAGTATATTTCCGGGCGGGTCTATAACCGGCGCGCCGAAGATCAGAGCAATGCAGATTATCAGGGAACTTGAGAAAGAAAATAGAAATATATATTGCGGAGCGCTTGGTTTTATATCTCCAAAAAACCATGCGGTGTTTTCCGTACCTATAAGAACAATTCTCTTGAAAAATAAAACAGGAGAGATGGGTATAGGCAGTGGAATTGTTTACGATTCGGGAGTTAAGGAAGAATATGCGGAGGCTCTGCTTAAAGCTAAGTTTTTAACCGAAGAACCGGAAGATTTTAAAATAATTGAAACAATATTATGGGCCCGGAAATATGTTTTACTTGGCGGGCATTTAAGACGTCTCGAAAAGTCAGCCAAGTATTTTAACTTTATCTTGGACCTGAATAATATTAAGAAGCAGCTGAAAGCAAAAGAAAAGTTATTAAATGGTGATAATAAACATATGGTTAGATTGTTGTTGTCAAAAAATGGAAAAGTTGAATGTTTAAGCAGTGCTTTAACTCCGCGAAAAAATATAAAAGAAAAAGCTGTTATTTCAAGCGCGCGGGTGGACAGTAAAAACAAATATTTGTATCATAAAACCACTCTGAGAAAATTATATGAAAAAGAAAGAGAGAAAATAAAAGAAAAAGACATATTTGACGTAATATTTTTAAACGAAAAAAAAGAAGTTACTGAAGGCGCGATAACAAATATCTTTATCGAGAAGAAGGGGAAGTATTATACTCCTCCAGTCTCTTCGGGGCTGCTCCCGGGTGTTTACAGAGAGTATCTGCTGAAAGAAAAAAAAGCAGTTCAACAAATATTGAAAATAAAGGATTTAAAGCTGGCAGACAGGATATATTTGGTAAATTCTGTTCGCGGAATTGTAGAAGTTGAAATAGCGTTTTAATATGTGAATAATATCACGAAATAGCCCAACCAAATGTAATAATCTCAATACAGCTGAATATATAATGTTGTACGTAACCCTATTGACATTATCAATTATAAGAGCTATAATTGTGAAAAGTATCACATAAAGGATGGGCAAAACATATGAAAAAAGATAGGTTGCAGGCAGATCTGGAAGGGCTTGTCAGGAAGTGGAAGGATAAAAAGGGCAACCTGATAATGATTCTCCATAGTATTGAGAATATTTACGGCTATGTCCCAAGGGAAACTTCCATGAAATTGTCCCGGCTTCTTGATGTGCCTTTAGCAAGAATATATGAAGTAATTACTTTCTATAACTATTTTAAACTGGAACCGCCGGGCAAGCATAATGTTTCGGTTTGCATGGGGACGGCTTGTTATCTCAGAGATGCTGCCTCACTCATAGAAGAAGTAGAAAAAATCCTTCACATAAAGGAAGGGCAGACGACAAAAGATGAAATGTTCCATCTTGATGTTGTAAGGTGTCTGGGCTGTTGCGGTTTGGCTCCGGTAATGATGATAGACGAAAAAGTCTATGGTAAGGTTAAGAAGAACGAGATAGTGGACATTTTGTCCAAGTACGTAAAGGAAGAGGACTAAGGTATGAAAAAAATAACAAAAGAAGATATAGAGAAAATTGATCCTGCAAAGAAAGATTTGGGAAAATATTGGATAAAGGTCGGCCTGAGCACCTGCGGGGTAGCCGCCGGGGCAGATGAAGTTTACGCCACTCTTATTGAAGAATCAAAAAAACGCAACATAGAAATAGATATAAGAAAATGCGGCTGTCAGGGCGCCTGTTCGGTGGAGCCGCTGGTTGAAGTTAAAGTGGAAGGATTGCCTAAGGTGTTATACGGCAGAGTTACAAAAGAGGTCGCGGTAATAATTCTTGAACGCCATGTAAGGAATAAAAAACTCCTGCATGATTATATTTTTGAAATCAATTAGAAAAGGACGAGAACCATGGAAAAGAAAATAATCTATCTGAGAGATACCGATTCGGCGGAGCAGGAACGGATTAATGACTTTTTTACTCTTTTCTCCAATGAACTCCGAGATGCCAATCTTTCCGAGCCTGTACAGCTCGTAAAAATAGCGGATATCGGCTTGTATGAAAAAGGTATTGTAGTCAAGATTCTTCCGGAAAATATTATTTACACCGGGATTAAAAATACGGATGTTAAAAGAATAGTAGAAGAGAGTATAAAAGACAATAAAATAATCAAAGACCTGCTTTACGAAAAAAAATCAAAACAGTTAAGAGCTGTTCTTAAAAACTGCGGGTATATAGATCCGGAAAGTATTGAAGATTATATTGATGCGGGCGGTTATAAAGCTCTGGTAAAAGTGCTTACGGGTATGAAACCGGAAAATGTGATAGACGAGCTTAAAAAGAGCGGGTTACGCGGTCGGGGCGGGGCGGGCTATCCTACCTGGATGAAATGGAATTTTGCCCGGGGAATGAACTCCCCCGAAAAATATGTTATCTGCAACGGGGATGAAGGCGATCCCGGTGCTTATATGGACAGAAGCGTACTTGAAGGCGATCCGCATTCTGTTTTGGAAGGTATGATAATCGCCGGCTATGCGATCGGCTCTTTAAAAGGCTATTTTTATATAAGAGCCGAGTATCCGCTGGCGGTCGAAAGGGTACAAAAGGCTATTGATCAGGCCGTTGCTGCCGGGTTACTCGGTAATAATATACTGGGCAGTATTTTTAATTTTGAACTCGAGATAAGACTCGGCGCCGGTGCGTTTGTGTGCGGGGAGGAAACGGCGCTCATAGCTTCTATAGAAGGTAAAAGAGGTACGCCTCATCCGAGACCCCCGTATCCTTCCGTTAAAGGTCTTTGGGAAAAACCCACCATAATAAATAACGTAGAAACGCTTGCAAATATTCCTCAACTGATTGCCGGTGGCGGAGCAAAATTTGCCTCAATCGGAACAGAAAAAAGTAAAGGTACAAAAGTATTTGCGCTTACGGGAAAGGTGAAAAATTCAGGACTGGTTGAAGTGCCGATGGGGATCACTCTTCGTGAGATTATATTTGATATTGGCGGAGGAATACTTAATAACCGTGCCATAAAAGCCGTTCAGACCGGAGGTCCATCGGGTGGAGTTATTCCTAAAGAATATCTGGATACACCGGTGGACTATGAAAACCTGGGTAAACTTGGTTCTATTATGGGCTCCGGGGGTATGATTGCTATAGATGATACCGATTGTCTGGTAGATCTTGCAAAGTTCTACCTTAAGTTCTGCGTTGATGAATCATGCGGTAAATGCGCTCCCTGCCGTCTTGGAGGTTATCAGCTGCTTTGCATACTTGAAAAAATATCTGAAGGGAAAGGGGAGCTTGAGGATTTGAATAAATTAAAGAAGATTTCCTATGCTATGCAAAAAGCTTCGCTTTGCGGTCTGGGGCAGTCAGCTTCTAATCCGGTATTTTCGACAATAAGATATTTTGAAGAAGAATACAGACAGCATATAGTTAATAAGAAATGCCCGGCCGGGAAATGTAAAGCTCTTGTGTATTTTAAAATTCTTCCTCAAAAGTGCAAAAAATGCGGCCTTTGTATGAAAAATTGTCCTTCGAATGCCATACTTGGAAGCCGCGAAGCCGGTTATGTTATAGATCCTCAAAAATGTATTAAATGCGGTGCTTGTTTTGATGTTTGTAAGTTTAAAGCTGTTTTGAAGGAGTAAAAATAATGTATAAAATGATTGAAGCTAAAATAAACGGTATTACCGTGGAAGTTAAAGAAGGAACAACCGTGTTGGAAGCGGCAAAAAAGGTTCAGATCAAAATTCCTACACTTTGTAAACATCCTGATCTGCCGCCTTCAGCGGCCTGCGGTCTTTGTATTGTCAAAGTAAAAGGTTCCAATAAGATGCTTCGCTCTTGTTGTACTCCGCTTGAAGACAAAATGGAGATAACCACCAATGATCCCGATATCGTAGAGGTAAGGAAAACCGTACTCGAGTTAATTCTTTCTAATCATCCCAATGATTGTTTGAAATGCGGACGGAATAATAATTGTGAACTTCAAAGTATGGCTTCGGATTTTGGAATCAGGGAAGATGTTTTTGAAAAGTTTTTAAGAGACCTTCCAAAGGATGGAACGACCGGCACAATTGTGCTGGAACCGACAAAATGTATTTTATGCGGCAGGTGCATAGAAGTCTGCCAAAAAAACCAGGATGTCTGGGCGCTTTCGTTTTTGGAACGGGGCAGGGATACCAGAATATCTCCCGCAGGGGATATTAAGCTTTCTGAATCTCCCTGTGTAAAGTGCGGTCAATGTTCAGCGCATTGCCCGACCGGCGCTATATTCGAAAAGGATGACACCCATTTGGTCTGGGATGCTCTTAAAAATCAGGATAAGTATTGCGTTATCCAGATAGCCCCCGCCGTCAGGGTTGCGATAGGTGAAGCATTTGGAGTTGTGGGAAAAAATCTGACAAAAAAATTATACGCTTTATTCAGGAGATTGGGTTTCAAAGCGGTTTTTGACACCAATTTTGGTGCGGATGTTACAATAATGGAAGAAAGTACGGAGTTTGTTGAAAGGTTTACAAACAAAAAAGATGAACTGCCGCTTATCACTTCCTGCTGTCCGGCCTGGGTGGACTTTATGGAGAAATTTCATTCTGATATGATAAACCACTTTTCCACCTGTAAATCCCCGCATGAAATTATAGGTACGCTTTCAAAAACCTATTACGCGGAAAAGAATAAAATAGATCCGGCAAAGATTTATATGGTTTCCATCATGCCCTGCACGGCAAAGAAATATGAGATTACAAGATCCAACGAAATGTTCGCTTCCGGTTTCCAAGATATTGATGTTACGATTACCACAAGGGAACTTGCGCGTATGATAAAACAGGCGGGTATTGATTTTATGAATCTGCCGGATGAGGAAGCGGATAGTTTGCTCGGAGATTATACCGGCGCCGGTGTTATCTTTGGCGCAACCGGCGGCGTAATGGAAGCGGCTCTGCGGACTGCTTATAATCTTATTACCGGAAAGGAACTTGAAGATGTTAATTTTGTTAAGACACGGGGTCTTGAGTTTATCAAAGAAGCAGAAATAGATATCAAGGGGACAAAAATCAGGATAGCAGTAGCGCATGGCCTTGCTCATGTCGAAGAGGTTCTAAACAGGGTGAGACAGGCAAAAAAAGAAGGCAGGGAAACACCCTATCATTTTATTGAAGTCATGGCTTGTCCCGGCGGTTGTATAGGCGGCGGCGGCCAGCCGTATAATGTTACTGATACTTTAAGATTAAAAAGAACAGCAGCAATCTATCAGGACGATAAGGACAAAGAGTTTCGCTGTTCGCACAAAAATCCGTATGTAAAAAAACTATACAAGGATTTTCTGGGAAAGCCTCTAAGTGAAAAGTCGCATAAACTCTGTCACACTGATTATAAAGCAAGACCAATATATATAAGATGAAAAATACAAGATTAAGTGAATGTAAGTAGCAATATATTATATCCATGAATAACTTTTATTAAAAAATATTATTTTAATGTGACAATAATTACTTAATAATCGTAAAAAACCTGTATTATAAATGATAATATTATGTCTAATTATCTATAAATTTCAAATATTGTCACAATAATCTTGACTTAAATAACGGAAACTGATAGAGTATTTTAAGTTAATGTGAAAGGTGGTACAATAATGTCGGAATCAAAAAGCTGTATATTGAGGCTCTGCAGGTACAGACGAACTCTCAAGGATTTAAAAGAGTTGGGTTATGTAAAGATATTTTCGGATAATCTGGGTGAAGCTACAGGGGTAACGGCAACTCAGGTAAGAAAGGATTTCTCCCTATTTGGAATTTCAGGAAATAAAAAAGGCGGCTATATTATTGATAATCTTATTGAAAGAATTAATTATATCCTGGGAAAAGATGAAATTCAGAAAGTTATTTTGGTCGGAGCCGGGAATCTTGGAAGCGCTCTGACAAGGTATAAAGGTTTTGAAAAAGAAGATATAAATATAGTGGCGGCTTTTGACGCCGATCCCGCAAAAAATATAAAAGTTAATAACATACAAGTTCATCCGATAAAGGATGTATTTGATTATGTCAGGAATAATAAAGTAAGGGTTGCCGTACTTGCAGTTCCGTCCGTAGTTGCGCAGGAGGTAAGCGAGATGCTTATTTCCGCAGGGATACGCGGGATTTTAAATTTTGCGCCTGTTACTCTAAAAGTTCCTGAACGGATAGTGGTAAATAATGTGAATCTTGCCATTGAACTTGAAAATGTTATTTACTATGTGAACGCAAGGGAACGTAATGAAAAACAAGATAAGGCAAATCTCATTCAAAGTTAGGCTTTTTTTAAGCTTTCTGCTGGTAATTATAGTGATTGGCATAATAGCTTATACCTATGGAAGTTTTTTTATTTCTGACAATGTTTACGGCAGAGCCCAGCGTGAAGTTGCCAGAAATATAAATTCTGCATGGAATGAATATAATAACGAAATCGAAAATATCAAAACCATTGCGGATTTCCTTTCCGGAGTGCATTGTAATGAATATCGCACGAATAAAGTCTTATTGGCAAAAATCAAAGAGAAATATAAAATAGATTATATTGTATTTACTCCCGGTAAAGTAAATGAGAAAATAGCGGAAAATTCAAGACCTCGCGCAGAAACAAGAATTGTATCTGCAAAAGAACTTAAAGAATTAAGCAATAACCTTGCCGAAAGAGCTTTTATAAAATCTAAAGAAACTGAAATGGCAAAAAAAATACCTGTGTCTGATTTGAAAGACGGTCTTGTAATGGAAGCAACTGTTTCATATTTTGATACAAAAGAACCGGAAAAAGGTACCCTGAGAATAGGAAAACTTCTGAATAAAAACTCGGAGATAATAGATAAAATAAATAATATTATATTTGAAGATCAGAAATATAAACAAAAATCCATTGGCACTGTAACATTGTTTTTGAAAGATATAAGAGTTGCCACAAATGTGTTGACGTTAAACGGAGAACGGGCGATAGGTACGCATATTTCGGAAACGGTCTATGACAAAGTTATTACGAAAGGAACTAAATGGAGAGACCGGGCTTTTGTTGTAAACGAATGGTATATTACGGCCTATGACCCTATAAAAGATTCTAAGGGGAATATTGTCGGTATATTATATATAGGAAGATTAGAAGCTCCTTTCCTGGAAATAAGGGATATCATGAGAAGAGACCTTTTTCTCCTCCTTCTCTTAAGTACGCTGCTTTGTGTTTTGATCTCTTACTGGATCTCAATTGCGATTGACAGGCATTTTATACAAATGACAGCGGCGGTAAAACAAATCGCAAATAACGATTTAAATGTCAGGGTCAGCAAAGATACCGGAATAACGGAATTTAATATACTTGCTGAGGCATTCAATGCAATGGCAATGGCTTTGAATGAGGACAGGCGAGAAATACTTGAAGCGAATGAAAAATTAAATGCTGCGAATAAAAACTATCTTGATATGGTGGGTTTTGTTTCTCATCAGCTAAAAGGCATTTTAGGTTCCATCGTTATGAATATATATTCAATCAAAGAAGGATTTTTAGGGGAAATTAATGAGAAGCAAAAAAAAGCAATAGATTCTGTTGCCAGGATTCTTGATTATTTTGAAAATATGGTCAAGAATTACCTTGACCTTTCAAGGATTGAAAAGGGAGAACTGGAAATAAGACCTGTTACTCTTGATTTCTCCGAAGATATTATTAAGACGGCTATACAACATTTTGAAAAACAAGCTCAGGAGAAAAATATTAAAATAGAAAATAATATTTCTTCCGGTATAAAAATATCAGCCGACAAGGGTCTTATGCTGATAGTGTGTGATAATTTACTCAGTAATGCGGTTAAGTATGGGGCTAGAAACGGAAGCATTATATTATCAAGCGAGGATGCGGGAGAAGAATACTTCAAGTTTGTTTTCTATAATGACTCAGAGCCGATACCTGACGATAAAAAAGACATGTTATTCAAGAAATTCTCCAGGCTGCCCGGTACGGAAAAAATAAAAGGAAGCGGCATTGGCTTGTTCATTGCCAGGCAGATAATTGAAAAACATGACGGAAAAATAACTCATGAAGCAGTAAAAACGGGAAATAGATTCAGCCTTTTAATAAGGAAAAGGAGCAATTAAATGAGTAATGCAATAGAAAAATTGAGTAAAATGAAACAAAAAGCGCTTCACGAAAATCTTTCCAAGTGGCTTTGCGACACCAGGATTAATGTCGGAATGTCTACCTGTGAAATAGCCGCCGGCTCAAAAAGTGTTTACACGGCTATTAAAGATGAAATAAAGAAGAGGAAGATAAAAAATGTTCATATCGGGCAGAAGGGCTGTGTAGGAAGATGCCATCTCGAGCCTACCATAGAAATATTTCAGGCCGGCAAAAAGCCCTTTAAATACGAGAATGTTGATGCTAAAAAAGCCAGACAAATAGTACTGGCTCATCTGGTGAAAAACAGTGCAGTGCATTTAGAGTGTAAAGGTAAAGGATATGTTTCGAGCTCTAATATTCTTACGGGTAAGTCAAATTACATTTTCGGAGATATTGATTATTTTAAGAAGCAAAAAAGAATGGCACTCCGTAACTGCGGGGTAATAGATCCGGAATCCCTGGATGATTATCTTTCTGTCAGAGGGTATGAAGCTCTTGCAAAAGTACTTGTAGAATATGCTCCGGATAAAGTTATTGATGAAATTATTAAATCCGGCCTCAGAGGCAGAGGCGGAGGGGGTTTTCCTACCGGTACAAAATGGACCTTCGTTGCTAAACAGCAGTCTGACATTAAATATGTTATATGTAATGCAGATGAGGGTGATCCGGGCGCATTTATGGACAGAAGTGTTATTGAGGGGGATCCGTATAGTGTACTTGAAGCAATGACTGTAGGAGGTTTTGCCGTCGGAGCCTCTCAGGGTATCGTCTATATCCGCGCCGAATATCCGCTTGCCGTGGAAAGGCTTAAAAAAGCTATTATTGATGCTAAAAATAAAAACCTGCTTGGTAAAAATATTCTCGGGAGCAATTTCTCCTTTGACATAGAGATTGTTTTGGGTGCGGGGGCTTTTGTCTGCGGAGAAGAAACCGCTCTTATAAATTCAATTATGGGAATGCGCGGTATGCCCCGTACCAGGCCGCCTTTCCCCGCTGTAAAGGGTTTATGGGGAAGGCCTACGCTCATTAACAATGTAGAGACGTGGGCAAATATCCCTGTAATTATTCTTGATGGTTCTGATTATTTTGCATCAATAGGTACCGAAAAAAGCAAAGGTACCAAAGTGTTTGCGCTTGCGGGAAAGATTAAGAATACGGGACTCGTGGAAGTTCCCATGGGTACGTCTTTAGGTGAAGTGGTTTTTGACATTGGCGGAGGGACGAAAGACGGAACAAAGTATAAGGCGGCCCAAACCGGAGGTCCTTCCGGCGGATGTTTACCGACAAAATTTTTGAACACTCCTATTGATTATGATTCTTTAATTTCTGCCGGTTCTATTATGGGATCCGGCGGTCTTATAGTCATGGACGAAAAAGATTGTATGGTGGATGTTGCAAAGTTTTTCCTTGAATTTACACAGGACGAATCCTGCGGCAAATGTACTCCCTGCAGGGAAGGCACCAAAAGAATGTTGGAAATTCTTGAACGGATTACGAAGGGCGAGGGGAAAGAAGGGGATATCGAAAAACTTGAAAAACTTGGGAATACAATAAAGAAGACAGCTCTTTGCGGTTTGGGTCAGACTGCTCCAAACCCGGTACTTTCTACGATAAAATATTTCAGGGAAGAGTATGAATCGCATATTAAAGATAGAAAGTGTAAATCAGCTGTTTGCGGAGAGCTTTTTGTTTCTCCCTGCCAGCATACTTGTCCTGTGAATATTGATATACCGGGTTTTATTGGAAATATTCGCGAAGGCAAAATTAAAGAGAGTATAGAACTTATTTTAAAGAGAAATCCTCTGCCCTCTGTTTGCGGAAGAGTCTGTCATCACCCCTGCGAATCTAATTGTAGAAGGGGTAAAATTGAAGATCCCGTGTCGATTATGATGCTTAAAAGATTTGCCGCAGATTATACCGCAGGAGATAAGGATGTAAAAGTTGAAAAATATAAAGGAAAAATGCTGAAGGAATCTGTTGCCGTAGTAGGCAGCGGGCCTGCGGGCTTATCCTGCGCCTATCACCTTGCAAAGCGCGGGTATCAGGTGACGATTTATGAATCTGAAAAAGTTGCCGGCGGAATGCTCCGAATCGGCATTCCTGAATATAGGCTTCCGAAAGATATAGTCGAGCGGGATATAAATAGAATAAAAGATGCAGGAGTAAAGATTAAAACTGGAGTGACCTTTGGAAAAGACATCTCCCTGAAAGAGCTCAAAGCAAAAGGGTTTAAAGCCGTGTTTTTAGCTATCGGAGCCTGGAAAGAAGTACCCTTGAAGATTCACGGTACGGACCTGCTTGGTTTTATGGGTTCTCTTTCTTTCCTGAAAAATTATAACACAGAAAAAATCAAGAAAATCAAAGGTGTGTACTCAATAATTCTTGATAAAGAACATAATATTGCGGTTACCGGAAAGCGGGTTGCTGTAGTTGGCGGAGGTAATGCGGCCATGGATGTGGCAAGAACGTGTCTAAGGCTTGGGGCTTCCGAGGTTCATGTTGTATATAGAAGAGATAAGTCAGATATGCCTGCAATTCCCGAGGAAGTTTCCGAGTGTGAAAAAGAAGGTGCAAAACTCCATTTTCTTTTAATACCAAATGCCATTAAGGGAAAGAACGGAAAAATTACCGAGCTTGAGTGTCTGCATACAAAACCGGGAGACTTTGATGCCTCCGGCAGAAGACGTCCTGTTGCGACTAAGGATACGTTTAACCTTCCTGTTGATATCGTAATAAGCGCGATTGGCGGCAGGCCTTCGGGAGCCGAACTTCTAAAGGATGATCTGGCTATGACAGACTGGGGCACGCTTTCTGCGGATCCCGGAGTATTTACAACAAATATTGAAGGTGTTTTTGCAGGCGGGGATGTTGTTACGGGAGGAGGAACGGTAATAGATTCGGTTGCTGACGGGGAAAAAGCCGCAACTTCAATCGACAGGTACTTGAAAAATGAAGATTTATTTAAAGACAGGTATGTGATAAAGGGAGAAAGAAAAGCTGTGGAATATATTGACCCTTCCAAAGATGTAAAAGAAAAATGCAGAATAAAACACGCGCAGCTGAGTATGGAAAAAAGATTACAGGCTTTTACGGAAGTTGACCTCGGGTATGGAAAGAGTCAGGCGATGGAAGAGGCAGACAGATGTTTAAGGTGCGACAAAAAGGAGGCGGAATAAAATGGATAAAAAACAGATAAATTTAACAATAGACGGAAATAAAATATCCGTACCCGCGGATTTTACGGTTATGCAGGCCGCGGACGCTGCAGGAATTCATATTCCCCGTCTTTGTTATCATCCGAAACTTTCCGCAGTGGGTGCCTGCAGGATTTGCATAGTTGAAATAGAAGGCGCAAAAAATTATTCCGCATCCTGTATTACCGCAGTTTCCGAAGGAATGAACGTTAAGACAAATTCTCCCGAAATTAGGGAGGCAAGAAGGGATCTTGTAGAATTAATTCTGGATAATCATCCCCGGGAATGTCAGATCTGTGAGAAAAATAATAACTGTGAACTTCAGGAGCTGGCTCTTACTCTGGGTATTGAAGAGTACGAGTTTCCCGGAGAAAGAAAACGCTTTGCCGCAGATTATTCTTCTGCTTCTATAGTAAGGGATCCGGATAAATGCATACTTTGCGGTAAGTGTGTTCGTGTCTGCTCGGAAATACAAGGCGTTAATGTTCTGTCCGTTTCCGCCAGGGGCTATAAAGCAAATGTAGGACCGGCTTATGATATGAATATGTCGGAAAGCGTCTGTATTAATTGCGGACAGTGTACTTTGTTTTGTCCTACGGCAGCCCTGACCGAAAAAGACGGGATAAAAGAAACTTTTAAAAACCTGAATGATAAGGAAAAGGTTTGCATTGTCCAGATTGCGCCGGCGGTAAGAGTGGCTATCGGGGAAGCTTTTGGTTTTACACCGGGGACGGATAAAACCTACGAAACCGTTACTGCCTTAAGAATGCTGGGTTTTAAAGTTGTTTTTGATACTCAGTTCTCGGCAGATCTTACAATAATTGAAGAAGGCCATGAGTTTATTAAGCGTTTAACAACAGGCGGAAAGCTCCCGATGTTCACTTCCTGTTCCCCGGGCTGGATAAAATACCTTGAAACTTTCCATCCGGAATTTATTGAGAATGTTTCAACGTGTAAGTCGCCCCAACAGATGATGGGCGCGCTAATTAAAACTTTCTACGCAAAAAAAATGGGTCTGGATCCTGCTAAAATATACTCTGTTTCTATAATGCCCTGTACTGCTAAAAAATACGAGTGCGCCAGACCTGAAATGAACTCCAGCGGTTTCAGGGATGTAGATGTGGTGCTGACAACAAGAGAGCTTGCTAAAATGATAAAGCAGGCAGGAATTAAATATAAAGAGCTGAAAAAAGGGCAGTTTGACCAGCCTCTCGGGGAATCCACGGGAGCCGCGCCGATATTTGGTGTTACCGGCGGAGTAATGGAAGCAGCTCTCCGGACGGCTTATGAAGTCATTACAAAAAAAGAACTTCCTTCAATTGACTTTAAGGTGGTCAGGGGCCTTACGGGAATAAAAGAAGCAACCGTGGATGTTGCCGGCACAAAAGTTAATGTGGCTGTAGTGTTTGGCCTTGCCAACGTGCATAAAGTGCTTACGGAAATAAAAGAAGGTAAAAGAAATTACCATTTTGTGGAAGTAATGACCTGTCCCGGGGGTTGTATAGGAGGGGGCGGGCAGATCTACCCGCAGGGCGATATTGAAGCTATGGACAAGGAACTGTATTCTCTTCGAGCAGAGGGCTTGTATTCAATTGATGAAAAAAAGAAAATCAGAAAATCTCATGAAAATCCTTTGATTACCAAAATTTACGAGGAATTTCTGATCAAGCCTCTCGGGGAAGTTTCCCATAAATTATTACACACTCATTACCATCACAAGTGTCCGAAAGGGATACCATCCGGTCTGAGAGACACGGTAAGTATAGGTTAAAAGGAGGAAAAATGAATAAGTGCACATGCGCTCCTGAATTAAAAGAAAAAGAAACTGCAGCCAATTTAAAAGAGCTTAAAGAGCATATCAAACACCTAAAGCCGCTATATGACAAACAAGGCGCTCTTATGGGGGTTTTACATAAAGTCCAGGATATTTTTGGTTACATTCCAAGAGAAGCAATGGATTTGGTTTCCGAAGAATTGGAAGTGCCTACCGCCCATATTTATGGTATGGCGACCTTCTACAATTTCTTCTCGCTGAAACCCAGGGCAAAATATCAGATATTTATGTGCAAGGGCACTGCCTGTTATGTGGCCGGCGGGGCTCGAATTTTAGAAAAACTCCGGGAAGAGCTCAAGTTAAAACCCGGTGAAGTTACCGAAGACGGACTTTTTGGTCTGGGTATTACCAGATGTCTTGGATGCTGCGGCTTGTCGCCCGTAATGCAGGTGAACGAGGAAATATTTGTAAGAATGGTCCCGGAGAAAGTTCCGGGTATACTTGAGAAATTTAAAAAATTGGAAAAGAAAGGAAAATAGTTTTCAGGGAGCCGGCAAGTGATTAAAAATATTCTACTTGTAGATGATGATTTTGATTTTACCGAAGCGGTAGAGAATTTTCTTGAAGCGGCAAGCTATAATGTTGAAGTTGAAAACAAAGATGAGAATGCGATAGAGCATATTAGAAACTCAAAACCGGATCTGGTGCTGCTGGATGTTTTAATGACTAAGGAAACCAGCGGTTTTGAAATAGCCGAAAAAATGAATTTAGATGAAAGCCTGAAAAAAATTCCTGTAATTTTTCTGACAGCTTATTTTAAAAGAACCGGACTTACCGACAAGGAAGATGAAATTGTCAAAAAGTGGGAAAATGTAAAATATGTGCTGGATAAACCCGTAAAGCCGTCAATTTTACTTGGCGTGATACAAAAACTATAGGTCAGTTTAATAATAGAAACCGGATGAAAACTTTTAGTCAACCGGATGTTTTGCAAGTTAAAATAAGGATTTATAGGATGTTGTTTCAGTTCCTGAAAAGAAAATTTAGGTCAAATATTCCGGTATTTATGGTATAATTAATGTGAAATAATAAAAATAATAAGCCCTTTTTTCCGGGGCTTTTGATAAGTTTTAAAAGGAGGAAGTATGGCGAAAAGTTTTATAATGATTATAGATGATGATCCGGATTTTGTTGATGCAACCAAGAACCTTTTGGAATCAAAGGGTTTTACGGTAAACACAGCAGCAAACAGTGAAGAAGGCCTAAAAGCAATAAGCAAAAATGTCCCTGACCTCCTTCTTCTTGATGTCATGATGACAAAAAGAGATGAAGGTTTTGAATTCAGCAGAAAATTGTCAAAAGATGAAAAACTAAGCAAGATACCTATAATAATGATCACCGGAATAAGAAAAGAGATGAATCTTCCATTCGGCTTTGAAGCGGATAAAGAATGGCTTCCGGTAAAAGCAGTGCTTGAAAAGCCTGTAAAACCGGAACAATTACTTGCTGAAATCGGTAAAATAATAAAGTAAGTTTACTTTTGCGCACGGGCCGGTAACTCTTCCGATTCGTGCGTTTTCTTTTTACGGGGATGTTTAATTAAAAAGATAAAGATTTATTTTCGAGATTTACAAAGTACTGTTTCAGTATAAAAAATAATATCCTTTGGTTTTACTGTAAACATATTTAGTTGCTGCAAAACTATGTTTTAGTCGAGGTTGACATGTGTTACTCCATACCCGGTAAGGTTTTAAAAATAGACGGTAAAATGGTCACCGTCGAATACTTTGGCGAGATCAGGAAAGCCAAGAATGAGTTCTATGAGCTTACGCCCGGACAGTATGTTTATGCTCAGGGGGGATTTATTGTTTCCACCGTGGAGGTGAAAGAGGCGGAAATTTTGCTTCAGAATTGGAAAGAAGTATTTCTTAAGCTGAAAGAAAAGGATCTCCGTCTTGCCCGGGAACCAAAAACGCTCTACCAGATTGCTAACGCCACCAGGCAAAAACATCAGGATAATTCCTGCTGCGTGCACGGTATAATAGAATTTTCCAATTACTGCACCTGCGATTGTATGTATTGCGGGATAAGAAAAAATAATAAGGAAGTAAAGCGCTATCGTATGACTATCGAGGAGATTGTAAAACAGGCGGACAATGCAGTCAACAAGCTTGGTTTTAAAGCGCTTGTGCTTCAATCCGGGGAAGATTCCTGGTATACCGAGGAAAAACTTCTCCTGCTTGTTAAAAGAATCAGAGAGAAGTGCGGTGTTCTCATAGTTTTAAGTATCGGAGATCGGCCGGTGTCAGTTTACAAAAACCTTTACGAAGCGGGCGCCAAATCAGCACTTATCAGGTTTGAAACAGCCAATGAGAAAATTTACGAAAGTATGAAGGAAGGTAAGAAACTCAAAGACAGACTTGCGCTGATAAACAAACTTAAAGAGCTGGGATACTTGGTAATATCTGGATTTTTGATAGGCCTTCCCGGCCAGACTGAGCATGACCTTATGGATGATATCAGGCTGACAGGTGATATAAATCCGGAAATGTTCTCCTTCGGTCCTTTTATACCTCATAAAGGGACTCCTCTTTCCAAGGAAAGAATCCCCACGCTTGACGAGGTACTCACTGTAATAGCCCGGGCAAGGATTCTTTACCCGGAGTCAAAGATAGTGGTGACCACTGCCCTGGAAACGCTTGATAAAAAGGGAGGGGCAAAAAAAGGTTTGATGTCCGGAGCAAATTCTTTAATGATTAACCTTACCCCGGAAAAGTACCGGGATCACTACGAGATATATCCCGGGAGAAAAGGGATGGAACAGACTGTGGAAGACCGGATAAAGGAAGTCCTGAAACTCCTTGAATCAATAGGACGAGCGCCTACGGATATAGGGTTAGTCTGATGCACGAACTTTCACTGGTAACCTCGATAGCGGGTGTTTTAAGAAAAGAATGCAAAAAGAATGGAATAAAAAAGTTAAAGGTTATCAGATTAAAAGTCGGAATTTTAAGAAATGTTGTTTCAGAACTTCTCACAGATGCATTTAAAATGCTTGGTAAGGAAGAGCTTTTTAAAAATGTAAAAATAAGGGTATGCGCAATAAAATTAAAGATTAAATGTTCGGTTTGCGGCAATGAAATTATTGTCAAAATCCCGGAAAATATTGTGTTAAAGTGTGTTAAATGCGGTAAAAAAGAAATGAAGATCAAAGAGGGAAATGAGTTGATAATCAGCGGTATTGAAGGAGAATAGAAATTGAAGAAAATAAAACTTTCCGCGAACATCCTTGAAGAAAATGATTTGGCGGCTAATAAAGCGCGTAAATATTTTACAAAGCAAAATATCTTTGTCATAAATTTCATGGGTTCCCCCGGCTCCGGAAAAACTACTCTCATCTCCGGGATTATAAAACTTCTAAAAAAGAAGTATTCCCTCGGTGTAATTGAAGGTGATGTAGCGACTGCTAAAGATGCGGAGAAAATCGCAAAGTTAAAAATTCCCGTAGCGCTTTTAAATACGGACCAGATAGGCAATGCCTGCCATCTCACTTCGAAGATGATACGGAAAGCCTATAAGAAGCTTGGAGAAAAAGTTAATATTCTTTTCATTGAGAATATAGGTAACCTGGTTTGCCCCGCGGAATTTGACCTTGGAGAACATCTGCGTATTTCCATGACATCGATAACGGAAGGTGATGATAAGATCAGCAAGTACCCGCCGATGTTCATGAAGGCTGATGTGATTGTCGTGAACAAGTTCGATCTTCTAAGGCATTTCGATTTTAGCGTGAAAGGCGTAAAGAAAGACATTGCAAGGTTAAATCCGAAAGCGAAGGTGTTTTACCTTGATGCGACGGCAGGAAAAGACCTGGACAAGTTTGCAGCGTATCTGGAAGAAAGATTAATTAATTTACAATTTACGATTGAATGAGATTTGTTGTGCGGGCGGTTTTGAAAACCGCCGGTGTAAACCCGTGGATGACCGCCCTTAAGCTTGGCGGGTAAGTGTCCTCCTCAGGCGAAAAAAACCGTGTATAAGGATAGAAAATTGAGTGGACTTTATGATGCTATGCCAAAGAAAACCCGGAGCAGCCTGTCCGTCAGAGTTTCTGCCGAGATCTCGCCCTTAGCGGATCCGCCAATCTTTTGGGCGGATGAGCTCGCGGAAAATTTGGCATGAGTGATAAAATATCTTCCTATCGTCAAAACTCTGAGCAGCCTGTCCGCCAATCTTTCAAGGAGGATAAATCCGGAGAGTTATATTTTCAATGGCATATAACAAATGTTTGTAATTTGAGGTGCAAGCATTGTTATCAGGACATTTACACGGCGGATAAAGAACTTGATATAGATAGTTTAAAGCAGATTGCAGATTCTGTTTCTTCTACGGCTGCAAGAAAAGAAATTGATATTGTTTACAATATTACCGGCGGAGAACCTTTTCTAAAAAAAGAATTATTCCCGCTTTGTGCTTATCTTGATTCATTAAAAGAAGTACGGGAATACATCATTATAACGAATGGAATGCTTATTGATCTTGAAACTATCAACAGATTAAAATCCATGAGAAAACTCTCGGGTATTAAGGTTTCTCTTGAGTCAGCTGTACCTTCCGTAAATGATTCAATCAGAGGAAAAGGTTCTTTTGATAAAGCAGTTAAAGCTATTGAAATGCTTATTAAGAACGGTATTCCTGTCACGGTAATGTTTACCGTGATGAAATCAAACCTGTCCGATGTTTTGGAGCTTGTGAAATTATGCCGGAAAATAAAAGCAGACGGCTTGATAATAGAAAGATTTATTCCTATGGGAGAGGGCCGTAAAATAAAAAAAGAGGTCTTAAACAAAAATGAATGGAAAGAACTTGTTGAAACAATGCTGGATCTTTCTGGAGAAAAGCAGAGCAAACCGGATATATACGATTGGAGAGCTTTTTGGATAGAAATATTAAAGGACGGAAAGATCGAACTTTCCGGAGCGGAATGCAACATAGGAAAGAATAACTTCTGTATTATGCCGAGCGCTGATGTTTATCCTTGCCGCAGGTTTGGTTTAAAGATCGGCAATATATTAAAGGAACCGCTTGAAAAGATAATTGAATCTACGGTGCTTAATAATATTATGACCGGACTTAAGAAGGGAAAGTGCAAAGAATGTGAATATTTAGACTGCCGCGGCTGCCCGGCTCTGGCATACAGTTTATCCCTGGACTATCTGGCCGAAGACAGCCAGTGTTATAAATAGTAAAATAGTTACAGCGTTTTATCTTTCTGCTTTTACTTTTTTTATGCAGTAAAGTCTGCAGTTTTTCCAGCCTGATTTAGTGTGAGTTCCGTCTGTGTCCTCTGCAACCAATTTGGCGGCTTCCGCTACTGCATGCAGAGTACCATTGGATTTTTCCGGCATTTTACATCTTTCAGCGTAAGACTTAAGTCCACGGCGTGTCGGAGCTGACAGGCCATTGTAAATTTGAGTGGCTGTAATATAATACCCCGTATTTGCGATCAGAACTTTTCTTACTGCATTTTTTATTTGCACCGGCATTGCTTTCATTTGCGACCCCTTTGATCTATCAGAAATCCACAATACAATTATACCACGTAAACAGAGCTCAAAAATATTATATATGACAAAATAGCCGATTATTTCAGTTACGTTAGCAACGTAAAACCTTCTTTTACCTTTATAGACGGTTATGGACTTTGACGGACTTTTATAGACTTTCTTTATTTATGACTATTATCATTGAAAAATCTCTTGATAAGCAGATATAATATAGTAATATGAGAACAACTTTATCATCATCTGAAAAAGAAATATATAAGCGGCAGATTTTGCTTTTTGGGGAAAAAGGGCAAAAAAGGCTTAAAAAATCAACCGTTTTTATGGTCGGCGCGGGCGGTCTTGGGAGTTCTGCTGCTTTTTATCTTGCCGGAGCAGGAGTTGGGCGGATCATAATAGCTGATGCTGATAAGGTAGAGCTTTCTAATCTTAACCGTCAGGTACTACATGGAATGAAAAGGATAGGAAAAAACAAAGCACTCTCTGCCAAGATCACCTTGGAAGCTTTAAACAGTAATATTAAAATAGAAGCGGTTACTGAAAGAATAACCGGTGCGAACATAGATAAATATGTAAAAAAAGCCGACATTCTCCTTGACTGTTTGGATAATTTTGAAACAAGGTTCCTTCTCAACGCCTATGCTGTTAAAAAGAAAAAGCCCCTGTTGTTTGGCGCGATATACGGTTTCTTTGGACAGCTGGCGTTTATCAGACCGGGAAAAAGTTTTTGTCTTGCTTGTATATTTGAAGGCTTGCCGGTAAAAGGAATATTCCCTGTACTCGGAGCAACGCCCGGAGTTATCGGCTCACTTCAGGCTATGGAAGCGGTAAAATATCTTTCCGGAGCCGGCGGGAATTTGAACAGCGAACTTTTAACTTGGGACGGATTAAAACAAGAGTTTCGTAAGGTTATATTAAAAAGAAATTTACTCTGCAAAGTCTGCGGGAAGGAAAAATAATGAACATTATTGATGAAGTAAGAATACTTAAGGTTTTGGAAAAAACGAAAGAGCCTGACATAAAAATAGTGCAAAATGTAATTAACAAGGCAAAGGAAAGAAAAGGTTTGAACCTTGAAGAGGTGGGAGTTCTTATTAATCTTACTGAGCCCCGGCTTCTTAAAGAGATGTTTGATACTGCTGCTAAAATAAAAGAAGAGATCTACGGCGAACGTCTTGTTTTCTTTGCACCTCTTTATGTTTCGGATTATTGCATGAATGATTGTGCCTATTGTAATTTTCATCAGACAAATAAAGGTCTAAAGAGAAGTAAGCTTACGCTGGAACAGGTAAGAGAGCAGGTAAAGATACTTATTAATATGGGGCACAAGAGAGTTCTGCTGGAATTCGGAGAAGATAAAAAAGAAAATCCCATAGAGTATGTCGTTGATGTAATAAACGAAATTTATAAAGTTAAAACCGAAAAAGGTAACATTCGCAGGGTCAATGTAAATATTGCCGCGACTACTGTGGAAAATTACAAAAAAATAAAAGCCGCGAATATCGGGACTTACCAGCTTTTTCAGGAAACATATCACAGGCCTACTTATGCAAAACTGCATAAAGGCCCAAAAGCTGATTATGACAGGCAGTTAACCGCGCACGACAGAGCTCTGGAAGCGGGAATTGATGACCGGGGGCTTGGTGTTCTCTTCGGGCTTTATGACTGGAAGTTCGAAGTTCTCGGTCTTATTGCTCACGCAGAGCATATGGATAAGGTCGGAGGCGTCGGACCGCATACTATATCTGTACCCCGTCTTTGTGAAGCGCCGACGGTAAAATACTCTCCGGAATATCCTGTTTCAGATGATGATTTTTTAAAGATAATCGCCATACTCAGACTTTCCGTCCCATATACCGGCATGATAATTTCAACACGGGAAACTCCCGAGATTAGAAGAAAGGCATTTAAGATAGGCATTTCCCAGACTTCCGCGGCTTCTGTCACTTCTACGGGAGGATACGGCAATCAGACAGATTCGGTGCAATTTACCTCTCACGACCCGAGAAGCCTTGAAGAGGTCATAAAAGATGCTTTGGCGGACAAGCTGTTACCTTCTTTCTGTACAGCCTGCTACAGGCTGGGACGGACGGGAGAAGATTTTATGTATCTGTCAAAGCCCGGAGAAATTCACACTTTTTGCCGCACAAACGGTTTGCTCACCTTTGCCGAATACCTCGAGGATTTTGCCTCAAATAAATTAAAAGAGGACGGATACAAGGTTATAGACTATTACACGAAAAAAATAGAAAACCCGGTATTGCTCACAAGGGTGAAAGAAGGACTGACGGAAATTAAGAAAGGAAAAAGAGATATTTTCTACTAAGAGAAGTACTATTGACTAGTGACTAATGACTATTTAGGGAGGAATATTTATAAAAGATAAATAAAGAATAAAATTAATATTTTAAAGGGGTGAATATGAGAAAGGAAAATGAACTATTAAAGAGAGTTAAAATATTCTCTATTAATATTATAAGGCTTACCGAGATATTAAGAGAATCCAGAGTTAATAAGATAATCTTCAACCAAGTTGTGCGTTCAGGGACGTCCGGTAGAAGAGGAAATAATAGAAACCAGATATTGGCTTGAGCTATTGCAGGAAACAAACAGCGCTAATGGCCGTGAAATAGAAACATTGATCAAGGAGACAGATGAATTAACGGCAATATTTGTGGCGTCTATAAAAACCGTGAAAAGTAAGTTAATCAAATAAAAAATAATTGACTATTGACGAACTATGAGAATTGAATAAAACTTACTCCAATATTAAATTAAGTAATTGAAATAATATGGCAAAGTCATTATCTTGCCTTCATAAAATAGTCACTAGTCATTAGTCAATAGTACTTCATTGTGTGATTTATTGCATGTAAACTTTATCCGGGGTATCGTATAATACACCATGAGCAATCCTTCGTCCATATTCGACATAACCAAGAACGTCGTTGTTTCCGCTCCAGCGGGTTCCGGTAAGACTGAAAAGCTTGCCCGCCGGTACATTGCACTTTTGTCTGCAGGGGTAAGTCCGGAAAGGATTCTGGCTATTACTTTTACCGAAAAAGCGGCAGTGGAAATGAAAGAAAGAATTCTAAGGATTTTAAAAGCGGAAAAACCCGAACTTTACAAAAATATTAAAGAAAAAATATTTCTGATGAGAATCTCAACCATTCATAGTTTTTGTTTAAGCTTGCTGAAGAGATTTGCGTTTGAACTTGATCTGGATCCCAATTTTGAGATAGTAGATCCGAAAGATACCGGTCTGATTGATAACGTTTTATCTTCCTCTTTTACCGGAATAATAGAATCAGAGCAGGTGAAAGGAAAAGAAAATATTCAAGCTTTACGAAAGCATCTGGTAGACCTTAGCTCTAAATATGGGTGGAGTAAATTAAAAGAAATAATAGAGAAATTCTTTTTACTCCGTCCTGCGACGTTAGTCGGAAGACCAAAGTTACTCAATGTTTCAAATTTTAAAAAAACGCAATTTTCAGCGGTTACCGCTTTGAAAGAGGATACTTACTTTGAAGATCATTACAAAGAGATAATCAAAGAAGACTCTCCGGAAAGTATTGTTTATGCTGTTGATTCCATAAGGGATTTGCTCCTTACAACCGCGGGTACCCCCAGAAAAAACATTCCGAAAGACTCGGGTATTAAAATATCCAGGGAAGAATATGCTGCTGTTAATGAGAAAATATTTGATCTTTATAATGAGGCAAAGCGCTTTGTTTATAATAATGAACTTTTAATGTTCTATGAAATATTTGTATTCAGCAATAACGAGTATACAAAGAAAAAGAAAGAATTAAATGTTCTGGATTTCAATGATCTTGAATATAGTACCTATGAGCTGTTAAACAATCATACAGAGGTGGACAATATACTTTATGCTTTTGACGAGCAAACGGATCATATTTTTGTAGATGAGTTTCAGGATACTAACTTTCTTCAGTGGTCAATAATTAATAAGCTTACCGAGGAATGGAGATCCGGACTGGGAAGTAAAAGAGATGAAGGTATAATCCCCACATTGTTTATTGTCGGGGATGAAAAGCAGTCAATATTCGGCTTCCGAAGCGCGAATGTAGAAGTATTTGATACTGCGGTAGTGGAAATGAAAAAGTGGTATGGCAGCGGGTTTATATATGAACAGGTAAGCGAGAATTACCGGAGCGGTAAAGAAATTGTAGAGTATGTAAATAAAATATTCTCACGGATAATGACCAGAGGACGTTTTGAACCGAAATGGAGAACACAATATAAAAGCTTTGATTCTATCCGGAATGTTGCGGGGAAAGTTGAAATATTGGAAGTTCCTAAAGGGGAGAAGGACAGTCTGGCAGAGGCAAGAAAAGTAGCTGGACGGATAAGTGAACTTGTGGGGAAAGAAGATGTTTATACCAAAGGGGTTGACAATAAAGAAGTATCCGGAAAAATAAAAAAAGGGGATATTGCTGTACTCCTCAGGAAAAGAACGCACCTGGCTGATTTTGAAGAAGCTTTTTCGAAAGCAAAAATAGATTATGTTGTTGTAAACGGGCTCGGTTTTTATCAGCAGCCGGAAATCATCATTCTAAGATCTCTTCTTTTTACGCTGATTGAACCCACTGACGATTATAACCTTTATTTGCTTTTAAAAAGCCGTTTATTCTCACTGAAAGAAGAAGAGATAATAGATTTAGTTTCGAAAGAAGGAAAAACGTTATATGAAAAAATCAGAACAAATGAAAAGTTCAAAATAATTATAGAGCATTCCTTGATGCTTAACACAACTCCGTTAAATCAAATTTTGGAAAGTTTCATGGAAAAAGCAAAAGGCTGGAAGTATTTTTGGGAGCCTCAGAGATCGGCTAATATAAAGAAATTTATAGAAATTGTGCAGGAGTTTGAGACCAGAGGCGACTCTTTACAGGAGATACGGGCCTATTTTGAGGAAAGAGTAGATACTGATGAAGAGCCGAAAGCAAACTTGAACACTGAAGATACGGATGCTGTAAGGATAATGACGGTTCATACTGCAAAAGGTCTGGAATTTCCTGTGGTTTTCTTTGTCAGAATGGGTGAAGAGGTAAGGAGGGATAGAGATTATATACGGGTAAATGAGGGGAAGGATATGACCGGGATATTATATTGTCCGGACAAGGAAATAAGGGGAAAGATCTCTGAATTTGTTGAGCTTAAAATGAAAGAAGAGGAAGAAGAAAAAAGGATATTTTATGTTGCCGTGACCAGAGCAAGAGACCGCCTGATATTATCCGGCGTCAGGGATGAGAAGAATAAAGGGTTTTGGAAATACCTTTAATAAAACAAGCACTAATAACTAAATACTAAATTATAAACAATAACTAAGGTCAAAGTACTAAGTGATAAAAGTAAGGAAGTTTATTAGTATAAAGACAACGATTTTGTTTAAGATTTTATTATTAAGTGATTATTTAGGATTTAGAATTTTAATCTTAGTAATTGCTTTAATGTTACTGGAACTTCAGTATTCCAAAAGACTTTTCTCTGTGGAAGTCCGGGGTTTTGTTTTTGTTGGGGTGCCAGATATGATACTCATCATTTTTCACGCCATTTATCATGTTGTAATCTACTCTGTAAAGACCTATCTTCCATATCTCTCCGGGGACAGGGTAGCGTTTTAAGGCGGAGAAAGGTATTGCCATTTCGCAGGAAAAATACTTCCCTTTCTTTATAATAGTCTTTGTTTTAAAACCCTTTGCGCTCCATTTATTATTAAATTTTCTGTAGAAACTGGCGGCATAGTCAAGGTAATAGCCGCCGGCATTGACTTCAAAACCGAAATAATCTTTGTCTTTAGGATGGGGATCCAGAAAAATCTCTACAACATCGTCAAGACAGACAACACCTTTATAACCTCTGTCAATGTAGATGATGTCAATATCATAAGCAAGATAACCCACATACAAAAAATCATCATCTCTGCAGATACGGCATTCGGTTTTTTGGTGAAGATCTCCTGCTTTTTTCCAGGGAGTTTCAAAATCCGTAATTGGCTTTATCTTTTTCCAGGCAGGTTTATTTATATTTCCGTCAATTTTTATGGGCTGTCTAATATTTTTGCAAATATAAACTTTTTTTCTCATTATAACTCCTGAATATCAAAAAATCTTTTTTTAATATTTACCGTGTTTTAAAGCTGTTTCTATGAATATTTCATAATTTCTTGCCGTAATTGGAGAAAGCGGTACATTGATAGGTGCTGCGGTCGGCATAATAACATAACGGCCGCCTTCTTTTGCGTCTTTCATGCAGTCTTTTACAATATTTTCCATTTCCCCGGGTTTTGCGTTTTCCAGGTCCCTAAGCTGAATGTTTCCAAAGAGACAGAGTTTGCCTTTGCTTCTTTCTTTGGCTTCCTTAAGTAATATATCTCCGTTATGCGGCGCTTCAATAGGGTCAAGCCCGTCCGGGGCCATCTCAAGTATATGGTCAAAGACCCTGGCTATTTTGCCGTGAGAGTGAATACGCGCAAAATTACCGCTTTCTTTTATCAGACGTATGAATTCCTTGTCATATTTGCATACAAAGTCATGAAAATATTCAGGAGAAAGATAAGGCGGAGTTGCGTATTCCGGACCGCAGATCCTGAAGAGATAGCCTCTGTTTTTTATCTGTTTTAAAATATCTTTAAGATGTTCGAGTTGTGAAAAATAGAGTTTATCCAGCAGTTTTACGATATCTTCTGTCTGTGTAAGCGCTCTTATGGTAAACTCTCCAAATTCAAAGAGTTCCGCCGCTACGCAGATGGGATCCTCTATGGACAGTAAAATCATCCCTTTATCTCCAAGCTTTTTTTCTATTTCAAAAAGGCGGGAACAGTCAGGTTTTTCCTGTGTGTCGGGGATTGACATGTAGCGCTTGAGATCTTCGTCAGTTTTCAAAAAATGCTCAAGATTCCAGGTAGTATAAACATTGCTGTCGACGCGCGTGGTTCTCTTAATATCTCCTTCCGGAGTTTTAATTATAATATTAGAGATTGTGGAAATGCCTTCAGTTTTATTTTCAACAATGGTGTTTTTCCCAATGTAACTATTATCAAAAGAAACACTTGACATGTAGAGACAATCAGTCTTTTCCCTTACGAGATCCATTAGTTTTTTATAGGAAGGTTCTTTATTCTCAAAGGAATCAAAATTCCAGCCGTTTAACTCGTATGTTGAAACAGGTACCCGGTCCGGAATATTTCCCTTAAGTATGCAATGTAGTCTTTCTTTTGAGGTCATTTATTTTAGCTTTCTCTTTTTTTACTTTTTGTCCGGCTTTTTTAAATACTTCTAATTAAAACAAACGAGAATCAACCGTTAAGTTAATGATAGTTTATTCTATTAGAATAAGTGCTAAATGTCAATACATTGAAACATTGATTCCTCGTAATCTTTACGAAATTAAGAGATCCTGAATCCGGTTCAGGATGGCAGAAAACCTTAGGTAATGCCTCAGTTGTCGGTCTGTAAAAATAAAACAAATAAATTATAATTCATGAAATATTATATATTAAGAAGATGAAAAGAGTAATTGTTTTTACAAATTGAATTAACCCTGTGTGTATGCTATACTTTTAAAGTAAATATTCAAGAAGTCGTAAGTTGAGAGTTCTACGATTTCTTCTGATTTCCTGACGAGAAAAAGGAGAATACATGCCTGAGCTTAGAAAAGATCCTGTTTCCAACAGATGGGTTATTATTTCAACAGACAGATCTAAAAGACCGACCGATTTTATGGACACCTTCAAACATGAAAAAAAGGGGGGGTTTTGCCCTTTTTGCTATGGCAGCGAGGAAAAAACTCCGGGGGAAATTATAGCAATACGTCCCGCTCATACAGCCCGTAATACTCCGGGCTGGCAGGTAAGAGTTGTTCCAAACAAATTTCCGGTACTCAGGGTAGAAGGAGATCTTAACCGGCGCGGTGACGGTATGTATGATATGATGGAAGGTATTGGAGCCCACGAGGTTATCATTGAAACCCCTGAACATGATAAGAGCATGGCTGATTTTTCTTATGAACAGGTGCAGAAAGTTATCTGGACTTATAAAATGAGATCTCAGGATTTAAAGAACGATCTTAGGTTTGAATATCTTCTTATTTTCCGTAACTACGGAGATGCGGCCGGAGCAACTCTTGAACACCCGCATTCGCAGCTTATTGCCACGCCTATAATACCAAAAAGGGTTCTTGAAGAATATGGAGGAGCCAAGCATCATTATGAATATAAAGAGAGGTGTGTCTTCTGCGATATGATAAAACAGGAGATGAAAGACGGAACCAGGATAATACTGGAAAACAGACATTTTGTTGCGTTTGCTCCGTTTGCTCCGAGGTTTCCGTTTGAAACCTGGATACTCCCAAAAGTTCATAATGCGGATTTTATTACGATAAGCGAAGAGCAATCTTACGATATGGCGAAAATTTTAAAAGACACACTTTTAAAGATAAAAGGAGCATTAAATGATCCGCCGTATAATTATATAATACATACGGCCCCTCTTAGAAAGACCGAAGGTTATTTTAGCCACTGGCATATGGAGATTATTCCAAAACTTACAAAAGTGGCCGGCTTTGAGTGGGGTTCCGGATTTTATATTAATCCGACACCGCCGGAAGAAGCGGCAAAATATTTAAAAGAAGTGGAGATCTGATGAGTCTATTTAAAAGGCAGCAAATATATATTAATACTGATCTTCAGATTAAGATGTCCATTTTCCTTATAGTTCTTGTTTCGATAGAAGTTGTAATCTTTGGGGGAATATTTTCCTATGCTCTTTCCATGTCGCAGAAGGTTTCGGATAATATTTACAGGTTTTATGTAATACTTCTTTTATCCTTTGTCGGAATGACGCTTCTAAATATTTTTCTCGGAGTATTTTTATCACACAAGATAGCCGGTCCCATTTACGCTTTTGAAATGCGCATAAAAAACATTACTAACGGGGATATCTCCACTTTTGTGGATTTGAGAAAAGGTGATATGCTCCGTGATTTCGAAATATCTTTTAATGAAATGATGCATGCGTTAAGAAAAGCAGTAGCTGAGGACAGAAAGTGCCTGGATAGGATAAATAAAAAAATATCAGATCTTAATAAAAAGCTGGATAAAATAGGTGCAGGGAAAGAAGCAGAAGAAATGAAAATAAGTTTGAAAGAAATATCCGCAGATATGAAAGCTATAACGAGTTTCTTTAAAATTTAACCCTGTACCACTCTCTATGTTCGGGTGCAGAGTTAAACCCTATACCTGATTATGTACCTGAGTTTTACGAATGATACATGGGAATGTTTTAGGGTTGAAGCAGGAAAGGCTAACTGAAAAGGTAACTTAAATATTATACTTCGGGTAAAAAGGGAAAGCTAATGAAATTATTCGGGCCTCTTTTATTGTCCTTAAGTATCCTTTTGTCAAATGCTGCAGGAAGTTTAAACTCGCCTTCTGATTATCTGGACTACGGAATAGGCGCCCGCGCTGTTTCTATGGGAAAGGCCTTTGTCGGACTTTCTAATGATGTCACAGCGGTTTATTGGAATCCGGCAGGACTCGCCAGGGTCTACAATAATCAATTAGGCGTAGTTTATGGCAGTAATTTTGACGGTAGTAATATGTGTTTTGCGGGTTTTACCCAGCCTGTTGTATACTTTGGGACTTTTGCCGCGGGTGGTATTTATTATGCGTTCAAAAATGAAACTGTTTCAGGGGCCTATCTTTCCCTTGGTAAAGAATTTTACTCCTGGAGCCTGGGTCTCACTTTAAAAGGATTCAATCAGTCGTTTTCAAGTGGTACGGCTTTTGGTTTTGGCGCTGACGCCGGTATTTCTTTTTATGATCTTGATTTTTTAACTTTGAGCGGCGCGGTCATCAATCTTATTAAACCGACGTTTGCTCTTGATATTACACGTTCGTACCCTCTAACTCTAAGAGGCGGGGCGTGTATAAGCTTGTATGAACACAGGATTAACTTCACCATAGATATTGAAAAAAAAGAGAACGCGGAATTTTCTTTTCACGGCGGTATAGAGTACAAACCTTATAGTTATTTCAGTATCAGAGGCGGAATAAATCATACCGTGCCGACCGCCGGTTTTGGCCTGTCTTCCGGTAATTATTTTATAGATTTTTCTGTTACCTCCCTTTCTACATACTCGAATGATTTTAACCATCAGATAACCGCCGGTATAAAGTTTGGCTCCTTTGACATGGGAATTAAAGTCAGTCCAAAAACATTTTCTCCTGCGGGAAAAAATAAAACCGTTAAAATAACTTTTATTGGGGCAACTAAATATGGAACGAAAAGCTGGCAGGTTGCAATCAGAGATGTGAAAAGAAATATGATAAAGAAATTAGAAGGCAGGGATACTCCGCCTTTAAGTTATATCTGGGATGCAAAGCTTGAAAACGGTGATATGGTGAAAGACGGAGATTATGAAATAGAATTGACGCTGATAGATAAAGTAAATGAGATTGAAAGAGTTATCAATAACGTTACAGTTGATACCCGGATACCGAGCGCCGAATCAGAGCTGGAAATACAGTAATCCGAAATCCTGCGCAAGCAGAATATCAGACTTATTTAGGCGGATATCTTTACGGATTTTGGGTTAGATTCCACCGATTATAGAACTACAGGATTCCGCTGATTTAGAAATAGAAATATAGTGTATTAAAATCTTATTATTGCTTGGTTTTTAGGGAAAATAATAGATTATATATAATACTTGATGTATAATAGCTTATGACGTTATGCCAAAGAAATCCCCGAGCAGCCTGTCCGTCAGAGTTTCTGACGAGATTTCGCCCTTAGCGGAAATTTGGCATGAATAATTGAAAATCTCCTATGTAAGCTCGAAGAGGTTAATAACAGAAAGAATAGTAAGCCGGGAAAAGGTTTGTATCAGTGGAATCCTGTAGATTTGTAATCAGTGAAATCATAATCAAGAATAGCGGGGAAAGTTAGAAAAATATGGAAAAGATGCTTAAAATAATAATCATAGCCGGTCTACTCGGGGCTTCGATATACGGAGCTGACAAGCAGGCGGATAACCCTTCTCAGTCGCAGCTTACCGAGAAAGGGCAATATACAATTGCCTCAAAGCTTTATATTCAAAACGAAGATAAAAAGAATTCTTTTTATGAGTATAAAAGATTCATTCGATATTTTCCGGATTCTGATAAGGCACCAAAAGCCCAATTTATGCTTGGTGAATGTTTATTTACAGAAGCAATAAAAGCTTTTTCCCTTAAGCAAGTGAAGGATTTGAGATTAAAATCCAAAGTTGACGAAAAAGGTGTTGTTCTTCCCGAGGAAGTGCCGTTTATTCCGACCTTTGATAATGCGATAGAAGAATATAAAAAAGTAGGAGGTTACTCCAGAAACGAAGTAAGTGATGACGCTCTTTTTCGCATAGCGGAATGTTATTATAATAAGGGTAATTATGAAAAAGCTATAGAAACCTTCAGAGACCTTACGAATGTTTATTCGGATTCATATTTAAAAAGTGAAGCAATATACAGCATTGCGCTTTGCTGCCTTATTCGGGAGAAATGGGAAGAGGCCGCAAATGTGCTGGTACAGCTTGGAACCATGTATCCTGCCTATGCCGACAGTCCTAAAGTCCAGTTTGCTCTCGGGCTTATAGCATATTATAAAAATGATATAAGTGCTGCTTACGAGCGGTTCAAAAATGTTAAAACAGCGGAAGGCTATTATTATACCGGCAGGTGTCTGGACCTTCAAGGTAAGGGTTTTTCGGCAATAGTAAATTACAGAAAAGTAGTCATTGAGTTCCCAAAAAGCAATTATGTTGAGAGAGCATCTTACTCTATTCCCGAGTCCTTTTATTCGGCTACAGATTATTTCTCAGCGGCTAATTCTTACAGAAAATTCATGGATCAATTTCCCAAGAGCGCTTATAAAGCGTATGCCTCCTATAAAATCGGCTGCTCTTTCTTTCTTCAGAAAAATTATAACGAAGCAATTAAGGTTTTTGAAGACACCAGAAAAACCTATGCTGATATTGAGGTCGCTCCTGTTTCGGCGTATCTGATTGCCGAATCGTTAAGAAAACAGTCTAAGTTGAGTGAAGCAAACGTAAAATACGGCAGCGTCGTCACCGAGTATTTTAAAGAAAATGTAGCACCCTATGCTCAGTACAAAATCGGCTGGTGTTATTACACGGTTGGGGCCTATCCTATGGCGGCAGGGGCTTATGAACAGTATAACAGGGATTTTGACCGGCATGAACTATTCCCGTATTCACTTTATATGACAGCCAATAATTTTTACAAGGAGAAAAAATTCGCAGACTCTTCAAAATATTACGGAATGGTGCTGGACAAGATGCCGGCTACCAATCTTTATGAGGCCTCTCTTTGCCTGTTAAATGACAGCGAGTATGAGCAGCGTAATTTCGATCAGATAATAACCAACTATCAATTTATAGCCAATACTTTAAAACCTTCGGATAGTGTATGGAGAGCTCGTACGTTCCTGTATGTTGCAGATGCTTACTTCCGTTCGGGTCTTTATAAGGATGCACAGATGGTCTTTGATATGATCCGCAGGGATTTTAAAAATACTCCGGAAGCTGTTCATGCCCAGTCGGGAATGTCTTATGTCTCAAATGCAACAGGGAAATATGATATGGCGGAGAAAGAAACAAAAAAAGTATTAGAGTCTTTTGATCAGGAAGAAACAAAAGACACTCATGATAAGATGGTTACACAGTCGCAGTATGAGATCGCCGACAGTTTGTTTAATCAAAAAAAATATACTGAAGCACTTTCTCTTTATGAGAAGTATGCTAATGACAATTCGGAAGATGTTCTTGCCCCTGAAGCGCTTTATAGAAGCGGACTTTGCTACTACCGTCTTGAATACTACAGTAATGCAATTAAATCCTGGGAAAACCTTGTTGAAAAATACAAAAACGATAAAAAAGCCCCGGAAGCTCTTTATCAAGTTGCCGATACCTACTTTAGAGCGCAGAAATACACAGAAGCGGTCACGGCTTTTAGAAAACTAATTGCCAATTATTCCGAGGCAAAGTGGGTAAAAGACGCACAGCTTAGAATCGGACAGAGTTATTATAATGCAAGAGAATATGACAGTGCCATGAAGGAATTTAAAAAATACCTTGATCTCTATCCTGAGGATGCGCAGGTCGCGGATGTTATAGAATCCCTTGAGTCGGCAACAAAAAAGAAGGTCGAAGCTTCTGCTGCGGCGGTAACCGCCGGCACAAAAACAACGGCAGCCGGTGCTGATACGGAAAATCCTGTTTCGGAATCCATAGATACCTTAAAAAGTATTCTTGTAAAATATCCGAATTCGAAGATTGCAGGAGAGATACAATTTAAAATAGGCCGCAAATATTATGATGATAAGAAATATGATAAAGCGGCTGAGGAGTTGTTAAAAGTCATAATGGATTATCCGGAGACTTCCTCTGCGGGAGGAGCTCATTTCTTTCTTGCGGAATCTTACTATAAATTGCAGAATTATGAAGAAGCACTTTCGGCTTACCGCAGGTATATAAATAATTTTTCTGCGGATGAATACGTCATTGATGCATTATTTCATTCGGCGACTTCCAACTATAATCTGAAATTATTTGCGGATGCCGCACTGTCTTATAAGGAAATACTAAAGAAATTTCCGGAATCTGAGTTTGCCTCTGCGGCGATGTTTAACATGGCTTTAGCCTACAAAAAGGCAAATAAGCTTGAAGAGGCGGCGGCAACCTATACGGAGTTTAATAAAAAATACCCGGCGGATCAAAATGCGCTTTCTTCACTTTCTGAAGCGGCAAATATTTATCAAAAACTTAAGAGATTTGACCTTGCTTTGGAGTCTTACAGAAAATATCCTTTTAAAAACGGTGATGAAGCAAGTCTAGAGATTCAGTATCAGATTGCGGAATGCTTTATGAAGCAGGATAAAAATGATGAAGCGGAGAAAGAGCTTATTAAACTTGGTGAAATGGAGCCAAAATCAGGGGCCTGGCGTCTTACAGGCCTGGCTAAGCTTGCGGAGATATATGAAGAAAAGAAAAAAATTGATGAAGCAATAAATATATATAATGATATTATAAAAAATGCAGGGAAGGATGAATGGATAAATGCGGCAAAACTCAGGATTGAATCGATCAAAGCGCAGCTCAAGGAACAGGGGAAGTAAGAAAAGTAGAGAAAGCAAGGACAGTAGAAGCAGTAAGGGAAGTTGAGCGAAGTATTAAATATCAGAACCTTAATTCTTCGCGAAATCCGCCTAGGCGGAAGCAGGGAAAATAACCGAAGGTTAGATGTTTGGATGTTTAGACGGTTTGCAAAATCAAATCCGAAAGAGAAAAAGATATAAGGAATAAATCGTGGAAAGGAATTTAAACAAAGAAGGTGGCAAAATGACAAAAATAAAAAAGCAGCCTTGGTACGGGATATTAATGGCGTTCACGGTAATTATGACTTTATCTGCGGTAATAACACTGATCCCGGATGCTGCTGCAAGCAAGCTCTGCCCTCTGGGTTATAAAGCGCATTGCTCTTTTACTCCCTGGAGCACAATAATCTCACTCTTTCTGGCTATGATCTCGTGCAAAATAAGATCAAAATGGTTTACTATAAAGAGCAATGACTAAGAGCAAAGCACTAAATTCTACTCGACAACAAAAACCAAATACTTAATAATTAAATCTTAAACTAAATCGTTGTAATTGTTTTAATAAACCTCCTTATGTTTAGTGCTTATGATTTTAATCTTATTGTTTAGTTATTAGTGCTTAGTTCTTAATTATTTATTACTGAAAGGATGATATGTCCATTGCCAACAAGAAGAAATATTTATCTGAAGTAAAATCTATTATGCGTTCCAAGTGGCCTGCTAACCGTACTGTTAATATTGTGTGTCACGGGCACAGTGTTCCTTCTGGATATTTCAAAACCCCTTTTGTCGATACTTTTAATTCTTACCCGCACCTCCTGCATCTTGCTCTAAAGAAAAAATATCCTTATGCCGTGGTGAATGTGATAGTCACCGCCATAGGCGGGGAAAACTCCAAAAGCGGGGCGAAGAGATTCAAAAGGGACGTCCTAAGTCTAAAGCCGGATGTTGTAACCATAGATTACTCTCTGAATGACCGGGGACTTGGGCTCAAACCTGCGAAAAAATACTGGAACTCTATGATAAAAAAGGCTAAAGTGGCCGGGATAAAAGTGATACTTCTTTCACCCACCGGGGATTGGACGGAGAACCTTGAAAATGAAAATAACCGGCTTAATCTACACGGGTTGCAGGTAGAAAAGCTTGCAAAAGAAAATGGAGTCGGGTTTGTTGACAGTCTCAAAATCTACCGAAGGCATATTAAATCCGGAAAAAATTTAAGACAGCTGCTCTCCCAGATCAACCACCCGAACGCAAAAGCCCATAAAATGATAGCAAAACAGCTGTCAACGTGGTTCTAACCCAAAAATACCATTTGCTCAAACTTGGATACAATATTAATGTGCATTCAACCCGGGTAAGGTGACTGTCCTGCTCTTTGGGACTGTCACCTGCCTGAATTACATAAGAAGCAGTCTTCAATGTAATTGTTGCGGCAAAAGAATCAAGTAGGACATTTAAGAACTTCAAAAGGTACCTGCAAAGATCTTGTCTTCCCGGTATTTCGAAGACAAAACAACTTTATATTTTTCTGTAAAAGTAGTAATAATAAGCTACATATAACTGGGTGTTTCATAAAAAAGGAAAAAGAAAATGAACCGTAAAACTATCAAAACACGTAGTCTGAAAATAAAATATCCAAAGCTGGCAAAAGAATGGCATCCTGTAAAAAACGGTAAACTGACTCCCCGTGATATTACTCCGGGAAGCGGCCGGAAAGTCTGGTGGAAATGCGTGAAAGGGCATGCCTGGGAAGATACGATATCTCATCGGCGCAGAGGGGATGGCTGTCCGTATTGCAGCGGTCACAGGGTTTGCAAAGAGAATTCTCTTGCGGCAAAAAACGGTAAGCTGGCAAAAGAATGGCATCCTGTAAAAAATGGAAGCTTGACTCCGCGTGATGTTGTGAATGGTTCCAACAGAAAGGTGTGGTGGTCCTGTGAAAACGGGCATGAATGGCAGACAAATGTAGGTGATAGAAGTATTGGAGGAAGAGGCTGTCCATATTGCAGCGGAAATAAGTTTTCCAAAGAAAGAAGCCTCGCGCTTTTATATCCGGAAATAGCCGGAGAATGGCATCCCAGAAAAAATGGTAAACTGACTCCTTTTGAGGTCAGCTCAAAAATAGTATTAAAAGCCTGGTGGAAATGCAGCAAAGGGCATGAATGGAATGCGAGAATAGCCAATAGAACCTCTCTTGGGCGCGGTTGTCCTTACTGTTGTAATCAGAAAATTGATAAGAACAATTGCCTTGCCGCTGTAAATCCAAAGCTGGCAAAAGAATGGCATCCTGTTAAAAATGGAGAATTGACCCCTTATGATGTGCCTCCGGGGGCTGGCAGAAGAAAAGTCTGGTGGATTTGCAAGTCTAAGCATGTCTGGAAAGCAGTAATTGCCAGTAGAAATGCCGGTGCCGGATGTCCATATTGTTCACACTTTAAAGCAAGTCCTGAGACTTCTCTTGCCGTATTGAACCCAGGGCTGGCAAAAGAATGGCATCCGACAAAAAACGGGGAATTAACTCCTTGTGATTTGACATCCGCGTCTAGCAGCAAAGTCTGGTGGAAATGTAAAAAAGGCCATGAATGGAATGCTGCAGTTTCCAGCAGGAGTAAGGGATCGGGTTGTCCTTATTGTTCGGGGTATAAAATAGCGAGGGAGGCAAGTCTTCAGGTCTTGAATCCCCTGTTGGTTCGGGAATGGCATCCTTCTAAGAATAACAGTTTTACACCTTATGAGGTTTCACCGGTATCTCAGCATAAAGTATGGTGGATTTGCAGTAAAGGCCATGTTTATGAAATGTCAGTACAGAAAAGAAATAAAGGGGTCAAATGCCCGTATTGTGAGAATAGGAAAGTTTGTGACGATAATTGCCTTGCTACAGTAAAGCCTGAACTTGCAAAAGAATGGCATCCTGTAAAAAATGTAAAATTAACTCCAAAAGATGTAACCCTGAGCTTCTCAAAAAAAGTCTGGTGGAAATGTAAAAGCGGACATGAATGGGAAGCTCCAGTAAGACTTAGAAAATACTACGGCTGCAAGGAATGTTATATAGCTTTGATGGCTTCCCTGCGGAACCGGGGAGGGTCCGTAGGCGGAGGAATAGCGGGAGAGCTGACTCAAAAACTGAGAAGAAGGACGACAAAAGGTTCAAAATATAAAGGTGATGTCAGTATTAACGCACCTTTTAAAAATCTGGCAAAAATATTAAAGAAATCAACAGGAAATGATTAAACACGTTATCCCGGGGTAAACCCTGCAAACCAGGTGTTGCGCTCCTCGCGGGCTCTTGGATTGAAACGTTGCAATTTAGGTATTATGTCTTCCATAATTAACTGCTTCTTTAAATTGTTCCTGCATATAGATTATCTTGCCGGTTGACGGTTTCTTTTTTGCGCGGTGATAAATATACTTTACTTTGCTTTCACATTAGGAAATTAGAGAATTAAAGAGTATTTGCAAAAAGCGTATATAATATGGTAAAATCAGGGGTAAATTGTATGTTTGGAGGCGCTAGATGAATATAGATTTTTTAGAGATATTTAAATCAAGTTTTACGCTTGTTATATTACTGCTTTGTTCTGTCCTGGCGGTTACTGCTTTTATCGAAAGATGGTGGTACATTAGAAAGTGCAGTATTGATACAAGCAAGTTTATGGAAAAAATAGAGTTGTTTATTGAAAAGAATGCCTACGATGAAGCTATAACACATTGCGATAAAAATCCTGTTCCAATATCAAATGTAATAAGAGTGGGAATAATAAACAGGAAGAAGGATAAAGCTGATATAGGCGAACTGATGGAATCTAAGAAGATGGAAGAAAGAGTAAAAATGGACAGCTGGCTTGGCATTCTCGGAACGCTTGGTAATGCTTCTCCTTTTATCGGACTCTTTGGTACAGTAGTCGGAATTATTAAAGCATTCCAAGATCTGGCAAAATCAGGTTCAGGCGGACCGACTATAGTTGCAAAAGGTATTGCGGAAGCTCTTGTTGCAACTGCCGGCGGTCTGGTGGTCGCAATTCCCTGTGTAATAGCTTATAACTATTTCCAGCGCAAAATAAAAGTAATGACTGTAGAGGTTGATGTTGCAATGAAAAGATTACTGGTATATCTGAATAAATAGCTGACCTTCCGGAAACAATAAATCCTTTTAAAGGCGAATAATTATGGATTACAGTAAAACAATAAATCTTCCAAATACTTCTTTTCCCATGAAAGCCGGGCTGCCTCAGAGGGAGCCGGTAATACTTGATATCTGGGATAAGGAAAAACTTTACGAACTGATACGCGAAAAAAGAGCGGGGAATGAAAAGTTTATCCTGCATGACGGGCCGCCTTATGCTAACGGCGATATTCATGTCGGTACTGCTTTAAATAAAGTACTGAAAGATATGGTGATAAAATATAAAACTATGAAAGGTTTTGACTCTCCCTACATTCCCGGTTGGGACTGTCATGGTATGCCTATTGAACATAAAGTAACGGAAAAACATAAAATTGAACACACCAAAGAGGGCTTGCTGAAATTCAGAGGAGCTTGCCGTGATTATGCCTTAAAGTATGTCGAAATTCAGAAAAAACAGTTTAAGCGGCTGGGAATACTCGGAGAATGGGAAAAGCCTTACTTGTCTCTGGATCATAATTACGAAGCGGCTATCGTCGGAACCTTTGCGCGCCTTGTAAAAGAAGGTTATATTTACAAAGGCCTGAGACCCGTACTCTGGTGCATGACGCACAAAACAGCTCTGGCAGATGCTGAAGTGGAATATGCAGATGAAACTTCCCCGACAGTTTATGTTAAATTTCTTCTTAAAAATAATATTAAAAATATCTGTCCGGAAACTGACGGGAAAAAAGTAAGTTTACTTATCTGGACAACTACCCCTTGGACGCTTCCGTCCAATCTGGCTATTTGTCTTAATCCTGATATTGATTATGCCGTTGTAAAAATAAAAGATGAATATATAATTCTTGCCGCCAATCTTGTAAATACAGTTCTGGAAAAAGCAAAAATTACCGGTTTTACCGTGGTAAAAACAGGTGTTAAAGGCGCAGTTCTGGAAAAGCTTAAATACTTTCATCCGTTTATGGGGTGGGAAGGTCTTGTGATACTTGGCGGGCATGTTACGGATCAGGACGGTACAGGCTGCGTGCATACGGCTCCCGGACACGGAGAAGATGACTTTTTTATTGCAAAAAAATACGGTATAGCCCCGCTTAGCCCGCTTGATGATGCCGGCAGATTTACCTCAGAGGTTAAGCTTTTTGAAGGAAAGAAAGTATTTGAGGCGGATCCTCTGGTGATTGAACTTTTAAAAGAGAAAGGGGTCTTGCTCTATGAAGAAAAGATAATCCACTCCTACCCTCATTGCTGGCGCTGCAGAAAGCCTGTTATTTTCAGAACGACGGAACAATGGTTTTTGAATGTTGAACATAAAGATCTGAGAAAGAAGATGATTGCTGCTGCCGGGGGCGTAAAATGGTATCCGGCTGTAGGGGAAAACAGGCTGAAAGGCATGCTTGAAAGCCGGCCTGACTGGTGTCTTTCGAGACAGCGATATTGGGGCGTTCCAATCCCTGTTATATACTGCGAAAAATGCTTTGAACCGGTTCTTGAAGAAGGGGTATTGAGCAAAATTACCGGCATTATAGGAAAAGAAGGGAGCGAAGCGTGGTTCTCCCGTGAAACATCGGAATTCCTTCCGGAAAAATATACCTGCAAAAAATGCGGAAGTTCGGAGTTTAAAAAAGACACAAATATCCTGGATGTCTGGTTTGACTCTTCCTGTTCTCATTTTGCAGTTTTAAAAAATAACCCGAAGCTTGACTGGCCTTGCGAGATGTATCTTGAAGGTTCGGATCAGCATCGAGGATGGTTTCAGGTTTCGCTCATTACTGCGATGGCACTGGAAGGCAAGCCTTCTTTTAAAAATGTTTTAACTCACGGTTATGTCGTGGACGGTGAAGGCAAAAAAATGTCAAAATCCCTCGGTAATTTAATTACGGGGGAAGAGGCCTGCAAAAAATACGGCGCTGATATAGTCCGCCTCTGGGTGGCGGCTTCTGATTACACCGATGATATCCGTTTTTCGGATGAGATACTTGCCAGGCTTATGGATGCCTACAGGAAAATAAGAAATACGGCGAGATACTTAATCTCCAATCTTTATGATTACAGGCCGGGGGAAAAAGATCCCTCCTATGAGCAGCTTACAGATCTGGATAAATATATGCTTCACCGGCTGGAAGAAGTAATAAAAGAATCAACCGGACATTATGATGAATATGAATTTTATAAATTCTATCAGGCAATCTATAATTTTTGTGTGGTAGATTTAAGCTCTTTTTATATGGATATTCTAAAAGACCGCCTTTATGTGAATGCTTCTGATTCTATTATCCGAAAAGGTTCTCAATTTGTTATGTATAGAATACTGACGGCGTTGACTAAAATGACGGCGCCGGTCCTTGTTTATACTTCTGAAGAGATATGGCAGGAACTCAGAAAAATAGGCGTGCCTGAGAAAAGTGTGCATGCTTCTGATTGGCCTGTGGTTTCCGAAAAGTATATAAACAATGAGATAAAAACAAAGTATGAAAAAATAATAGCGCTTCGATCGGAAACTCTGAAACTGCTTGAGGTTCTCAGGAATACAAAAGTAATCGGTCATCCGTATGAAGCAAAAGTTGTTGTAAATACGGCTTCTGACGGGGATTTTATGCTTTATAAACAATATGAAAAAGAATTGCCGGGTATTTTCATAGTTTCGCAGGTGGAAGTTATAAAAGCGGATAAGAACCTTGTAGAAGTAAAAAAGGCGGATGGTGTTAAATGTGAAAGGTGCTGGAATTTCAGCGCTACAGTGGGAAAAGACAGCGCGCATGCCTCTCTATGTGAAAGATGCGTGACGGTTCTCAAGGAGACTAAGCAATACTGACTTTATGTGGATTTACTTTGTAATAACAGGGGTTATTTTACTTGATCAGGCGGTAAAATATTTTGTGCAGCACCGCATGTATTTAAACGAATCCATTTCTGTAATTGGAGAGATTTTTCGTATTACCTATATTATGAACAAAGGCGCTGCTTTCGGTATGCTTTCGGATTTGGATGCGAGAATCCGTATACCTTTTTTTCTTATCATTGGTTTTTGTTTTCTCGGGTTTGTCTTCTATTACTTTAAGAAAATACTTGTAGAGGGTGTTCTTGCCCGGCTTTCTTTTTCTCTTATTATAGGCGGTGCAGTGGGAAATCTGATTGACAGGATCACTTTTCAGGGTCAAGTCAGGGATTTTATTGAATTGGGGATAAATGCCCGGTACAAATTCGCGGTATTCAATATTGCCGATGCTGCAATTTCGACAGGGGTTTGTCTGCTTATAATACATTTCATGACAGGCTCTAAAAAGGAACAAAATGTATCCTGAACTTTTTAAAATAGGTTCTTTGACCATATACTCTTACGGTTTATTTGTAGCCATAGGATTTTTAGCCGCTACTTATATCGCGGGACGCCGTGCCAAAGCAGCCGGAATTCTGCCCGAAAAAATAATGGATATAAATATTTATACTTTTCTGGCGGGCATAATAGGGGCCAGGATTCTATATGTGTTGACCGAGTCAAAATATTATATGAAGTCTCCGGGAGAGATACTTAAAATCTGGGAAGGGGGTTTGGTGTTTTACGGGGCACTTATCGGAGGAGTACTCTTTTATTTCTGGTATGTAAAAAGGCAAAAACTTGACGCTTTGCTTGTCGGGGATATTATAATTCCGGCGGTAGCTCTCGGGCAGGCGATAGGCAGGCTGGGTTGTTTTATGAGGGGGTGCTGCTATGGCAGGGAGAGTAATATATTTGGGATTGTCTTTAAGGATATCAGAGAACCCCGCATTCCGACACAACTGATAGAATCAGCTGCAGTTTTAGCCGTCTTTTTCTTTCTTACATATAGAAAGCCTAAATTTAAAGGGGAGATATTTGCTTTATATTTAGTAATGTATGGAACAGTAAGGTTTTTAATAGAGTTTTTAAGAGGAGATGAAAGAGGTCCTGTATTCTTTAATCTGCTCTCGGTCTCGCAATTTATAAGCCTTTTTGCTGTTCTCGCAGGCGTTATTTTTTACAGGCGTTTTAAAGCAAAAAACACCTGATGCAAAATATTGTTTTTGAAACAGAAAAAAATGAAACAGGAAAAAGGGTGGATATAATAGCTGCAAAGCGGAGCAATAATTCCAGGGCTGCAACCGGGCGCTGGATTTCAGCGGGAACTGTTCTGGTAAACGGCAAACCGGTAAAACCAAGTTACAAGCTTAAAGAAAATGATACCGTTGTTATTAATATCCCAAAACCCGTACCTTTGGATCTTATCCCGCAAAACATCTCACTTGATATTATATATGAAGATAATGATATCGTAGTTGTCAATAAACCGGCGAAAATGGTGGTTCATCCTGCGGCAGGAGTGCCTGACGGCACTTTAGTCAATGCCCTGCTCTTTCATTGTAATAAATTATCAAAAGAAGGAGGAGTCGTCCGCCCGGGGCTGGTACACAGGCTGGATAAGGACACTTCCGGAGTGATAGTTGCCGCAAAGAATGACTATGCGCATAGAACAATTTCCAAACAATTTAAAGATAGGAAAGTTGACAAAATCTATAAGGCTCTGGTATGGGGGAATTTTGAAATAAAAAGCGGGTATATTGATGTTCCGATCGGAAGAAGCGAGTCAGACAGGAAAAAAATCGGAGTAAAGACAAAAAAAGCCAGAGATGCCTATACAGAATACAAAGTCCTGGAACAATATGAAAAAACAGCCTTACTTGAAATAAAAATAAAAACAGGCAGAACGCATCAGATAAGAGTTCATCTGGCGCATATCAAACATCCCGTTGTAGGTGATGCTGTCTACGGAAAAAAAGACGCAAATATTGACAGACAAGCATTACACTGCTTTTTCTTAAGCTTTACTCATCCTGTTACAGGAAAAAGAGTGGAATTTGAAGCAGAATTACCTGAGGATATTAAAAAAGCCGTTATGTTTTACTCGGTTTGGAAATAACGGAGGGGCTTTGAAAATAGAATAAAATGAATGAATTTCCAAGTATTATGCTTGGAAAGAGTGTTTATATCCGGAACTGACTGCCTGGATATAAGAATACAATTGACTATCAAAAATATTTAAAGTAAAATTGAAAAGCATCATTGAAGAAATAGTCTGATTTTTACAAAGAAGAAAAAATATGATACCTGTTGTTTGGGTATTAAAGTAAGAAAAGGGGGAATATTCGATGGCAGACTTTAAGGAAATTTCTGACGCAGTAATAAAAGGGCAGGCACCAAAAGTGAAGGAGCTGGTACAAAAAGCAGTAAACGAAAAGGTTACTGCCAGCGATATTCTTCAAAAAGGTCTTATTGTCGGGATGGGTTTTATCGGAGAAAGATTCAAAAAGAATGAGGTCTATGTCCCGGAAGTTCTTATTGCAGCGAGAGCTATGAAAGCAGGTATGGAAATATTAAAACCCCTGCTTGCAACTGCAGGTGTTCAACCTCTCGGGGTGGTTGTTCTGGGTACCGTAAAAGGCGACTTGCATGATATTGGTAAGAATCTTGTAGGAATGATGCTTGAAGGCGCGGGTTTTAAGGTTGTTGACGTTGGTATTGATGCGTCTCCGGAAAAGTTTATTAATGCGACGAAAGAAAGCAAAGCATCCGTTATTGCTATGTCAGCGCTTCTTACCACTACCATGGTAGCCATGAAATCGGCTATTGAAGAACTGAAAAAAGCAGGTGTTACTGCGAAAGTAATGATCGGCGGCGCTCCGGTTACTCAGGCTTATGCGGATGAAATAGGAGCTTCGGGCTATGCGCCTGATGCTGCGAGCGCGGTTGACAAAGCAAAAGAATTATTAAAAAAGTAATTGATCAGTTATTTAACCGTATGAGTGGGGATAAAAGCTCCACTCATACTTTTTTTAAGGGGCTATGACAATAAAAAATGGGGACATACTTTTTGGAAATATAGAAAAACTTTTATCTTACGGCGCATTTGTTGCCCTTCCTGAAGGTAAAAGCGGACTGCTTCATGTTTCGGAATTTAAAACGGGTTTTATCGGAAATATCAAAGACCATCTAAGTGTCGGACAAGAATTAATGGTGAAGGTAATTGGTATAAATGAGGAAGGAAAGATTTCTTTGTCTTTGAAGGCTCTTGAGAAAACAGATTCTTTGGCGCTTTCTTCAACGGAAGAAATAAGACCTTCCCGGTTGTTTGGAAGGACCGGAACGGCGATAAATGAAGATAAAGATTTTGACGAACAGCTGAAAAAGTTTTCAAGAAGGAATATGGAAAAAACAGCCGATATTAAAAAGCAATTCTACGGAAAAACAGGAAAACGCCGCAAATAGCAGTTGTGAAATGAATGAAAACATTTGCTTCAAGTATTTTAATCGAGATATGTCAGTAATAATTTAAAATATTTCATTGTGCATTCGCATCTTTCAAGATATCTGTTACCCTATTGCCTCTTCCTTTTTCTTAAATTTCGACAGATACTATGAGTTGACCGATACAATGACCTGCTCCAAAATCCTTGTAGAATTTAACGCCGGCGCGAACATGGTATTTATTGACCCGGCAAAAGGCCCTATCTTCTACGAACAGTCCAGACGGGAAAACAATCTTAGTGTTACCCGAAAGATTCTGGAACACAATAAGACCATAAAGGAAAAGTCCGTAGTAATTATCGGCTGGTGGATGCCTCTTATCCTGGTAGAACAGGAAAAAGACAGATTGTTGCAGAATTCGGACATAGAGTATATTTACTATCCCGATGAAACCTTGATTAAGGACTGGCAGACCAAGAATATCAAAGTCTATTACATCTCCGATCTGAAAAGATTCATAAAGAAGATGGGGAAGATAGACATAGAGATAAACGCAAATATGCCATTATTGAGAGCCTGTTTCTACGTCAGTCGAGTTAAAATAACATTTCTCACATTAAAGTATTACGGCTACAATTTCCTTATAAATGTTATAAACTCATTAATATCAGTTTATCGTCATACATTCGCGCATTGCAGTACTCTTATTCGCTTGAAAAAGTGTTAATTAATACATTTATTCAATTGAAAAAGTGTGATTTGTGGTGTAAAATGTTGTATCAATAAAGCTTTATGGGTGAAGATGGAGGTCGAAATGAAAAGATCAGCAATGAAGGAGCTTTTAGAATGGAAAAAAAAGACGGGCCGTAAGCCTTTAATAATCAGGGGTGTCCGTCAATCCGGTAAAACCTGGCTTATGAAAGAGTTTGGAAAAACCCACTTTAATAGCTTTTCCTATATAAACTTTGACAATAATTCAAGAATGCAGAAACTTTTTTCCGGAGATTATGACATCAAGCATATAATAAGCGGACTCGAACTGGAATCCGGAGTTAATATTAACCCGGAAAACACACTGATTATACTGGATGAAATCCAGGAGTGTGCCTCTGCCATCTCCTCGCTAAAATATTTCAACGAAAACGCCCCGGAATATATGATAGTTGCCGCAGGAAGTCAACTTGGAATAGCCCTTCATAGCGGTGCTTCGTTTCCTGTCGGAAAAGTAGAATTCCTTGAACTTTTCCCGATGAGTTATTTTGAATTTATCAGAGCTGCAGAAAAAGAAAAACTTCTGGGTCCGGTTGATGCCGGTGATTTTGGTCTTACAAATGCATTTAGCGATAAATATATTGAGCTCTTGCGCAATTATTATTTTACAGGCGGCATGCCGGAAGCGGTTGCAGAGTTTATTAATACCGGGAGTTATGAAAAAACAAGACAGATACAAAAGAATATACTGCTGGCGTATGAACAGGATTTTTCAAAGCACATTCCGGCGGGTGTTGTTCCAAGACTACGCATGCTGTGGAACTCCATACCTGCCCAGTTATCAAAGGAAAATCATAAATTTATTTATGGGCTTATCCGTCACGGTGCAAGAGCTAAAGAGTATGAAACTGCTTTAACCTGGCTGAGTGATTACGGTCTGAGCTCGGGAGTAAAAAGGATAAGAAAACCCGGTATTCCCTTAAAAGCTTACGAGGATAACTCGATATTTAAACTTTACATTTCTGATGTGGGATTGCTCGGAGCCTTGTGCGGGCTAGATGCGAAGAGTCTGCTTGAAGGTAATAGGATCTTTACGGAATTTAAGGGTGCTCTTTCTGAACAGTATGTTTTTCAGGAACTTAAAACACTTAAAGATATTCATATTTCCTATTGGACTGCAGAAAAAGGTTTGGCTGAAGTTGATTTCATAGTTCAGTCGGAGGGTAAAGTTATCCCGTTCGAAGTTAAAGCAGAAGAAAACCTTAAAGCAAAAAGTCTTAGATCCTACCGTGATTTATATAAACCCTCGATTGCCGTGCGCGCTTCGATGTCGGGATTCAAGAAAGATCAGGGATTGCTCAACATTCCTTTATATTTAATCTCCTGTTTTCAGCGTATTATCAGGCAATGAAAGGAATTTCTTGAATTATTTATGCTAACAGATTGCTGAAAAACTCTTTTTAAGATTTTTTCAGCTGCAATTTTTATCATTTTACCCGCCATTCGAGAGCAAATGGCGAGGTATCAGGCTGCTTAAAGTCCATTATTTTAGTTTTTCAGCAGCCTGCTAAGTGTTTTTGCGGTTTAAAGGAGGTTTATGAAGGAAAAAAAAGTTAAAAAAGTAGAGAAAAAATACGCTAAACCTTTATCTGTTGTTCAAATTGAAGAGCACAGTAACGGGTATGTAATAACTTATCCTAATCCTGCTGATGAAGGTTATATTGCGGATGTATTCGAGACAAAAGAAGGATTGTCAGATAACCCTGGATCAAACGAGGATTGTAAAAAAGCAAGGGATCTTATTTTCAATATTATTAATGCGCTGGGTCTCTCCGGATATTATTTTGATATTGAATGCCATGGAAAATACGATTATACTTCCGAAGAAAAGAGTTAAAAGGCAATTTAACGTGAAAACTATCGACTTTTTAAGGGATTTATTGTATATTGGTAAGACCTTTTATAGAAAGAGTTCTTGAAAATAGAAAATCGAAAATGGATCGCAATTGGCCTTACCTTGGTCTAATTTCGACTATCGATTGCTCAATTGCTCTGTAAATTTTGCTTTACAAAATTTACGCCGGGGTGGTGAAATAGGTAGACACAAGGGACTTAAAAGCTTAAATAGCTGTTCTGTCGCTTTCCATATAAATGACAAAGGATTCAGCCAAATATGCCTTAATTGAAAGACTAACATTAAAATTTGGAGGTGTAGAATGAGATTAATTCAAAAACTAATCATGGGATTTATTAGTGTTGCTTTATTGATGTTAGTTGTTAGTATTGTTGCTGTATTATTTGACACCAGAATTGAAAAAAACATTGAGAATATAATAGAGGGAAATATTAAAGAAGTAATAGGGACAACCGAAATTAACATACTTAGGGGACAGCGACGTTTAATATTGACAAATGCCGGTAAGTGGGGAAATAAGTATAACCGGAATAAGAGGATACTTTGATATAAGCGGGAAGGAATGGAAAGATTATATCAAAGTTAAGGATGCTTCGGGGTTTGTAGGCGAAATAACGAAAGCAACGAATATGAGCAGGTCAGTGGGCTCTGATGTCCCCATGACACCTAGATGCTTAATACAATTTGCTCAAAGCATTGAGTAAATTGTTGACACCAAAAACGATAAAATGTTATAATCCGAAATGATAAGATATGTAAGAAAAGAACTATATACCAAGCTGGCTAAAAGAATAGCAGACAATTCGTGGCTAATACAGGCGATTGTCGGACCGAGGCAGATCGGGAAAACAACACTGGTATTGCAGTTATGCGCAGCAATGAAAGAACACAGTATTTATAAGACTGCGGATGCGCCGGTTATCCCGGAGGAAAAATGGATTGACGAATGCTGGGCGGAAGCAAGAAACCTGCTTAAAAACAAAAAGCGTGTATTACTTGTAATAGACGAAATTCATAAAATAGAGAAATGGAGTAATGCGGTAAAAAGAAACATTGATTATGATAATAAAAATGGAAATAAAATTAAGGTAATAATACTGGGTTCGTCATCACTGTTAATGCAGAAGGGCTTAACCGAGAGTTTAGCCGGGAGATTTGAATTACACAAGCACCATCATTGGTCGTATCGCGAATGCAGTGAGTGTTTTGGGTTAAGCTTGAAACAGTACTTGTATTTTGGAGGATACCCCAAGGCATTAACATTTTATAAGGATCAGGAAAGATGGTCCGCATATGTAAGAGATTCAATAATAGAAACTGTAATATCAAAAGACGTATTGCTTATGTCTAGTATCAGCAAACCTGCGCTATTGAGGCAGGTTTTCGGGTTGTGCGCGTCTCATCCGGCTCAAATAGTAAGCTATCAGAAGATGATCGGCCAACTGAACGATGCAGGGAACACAACGACTGTGGCATCATACATAAACGTACTGTCGAGTGCATTTATGGTAACTTCTCTGGAAAGATACAGTGGAAGCAAAATTAAACAAAAAGGTTCTATCCCGAAAATAGTGCTCTTTGACAACTCAATAGCAAATGTTTTGTCTGGCCGGGATTATAAAGCCGCAACACAAGATACTGAGCATTGGGGGCATCTTGTGGAGAACGCCGTAGGCTCAGTGCTTTATAGCCTGTGCAAAGAAAAAGGAGCAGAAATATTTTATTGGCGGGAAAGGGATTACGAGGTAGATTACATTGTAAAATACGGGGATAAGCTTATTGCAATTGAAGTAAAATCCGGAAAGAAGATAAAAGACCTTTCAGGATTAAATATATTCAAAGACAGGCATGAAAAAGCAATATCACTGGTTATTTCCTCCACAAAAGAGCATATAGAAAATCATAAAATAATAGACTTAGAAGAATATTTATTAAACCCAGAAATAGTATTTAATATACGGTAATAGTTGTGGGCGACAATTTGTGGGCTGAAAAACAGAGTCAAGATGGCAGAAATCTGGCAGTTAGACAAGAAATGCAATGAGATAAAAAATGAAAACCATATAGAATAATAGTTGCCGGGGTGGTGAAATAGGTAGACACAAGGGACTTAAAATCCCTCGGTCGCAAGGCCATGGCGGTTCGATTCCGCCCCCCGGCATAAAATTGCTTGCAATTTTATGGAGCGATAGCGGTCTATTCTCGATTTTCTATTTTCGAAAAGTCTTTTTGCGGTTCTCCGCCAAAGAGCCGGCTATAAAGAAAAGAATATTCGGTTTTGTTCTTACCGCGCATCCAAACCTCCGAACCTCTAAGCCTCCTGAATGGGCGTTCTTGCCCTGCATTTCAGGCACTCTTACCCTGAAGTCCTTCTTTTAAAATGTTTGCCATAAGCGTCTGATAACGCTCAAGTATTACGATTCCTCTTTTTATATATAATCATTTATACCTTTCTCAACTCTCGATTCTCGACTTTCTATTTTCTGCTTCACTGGCATATTTTTTGCTTTAATAATAGATAGAAGTGAAGAAATGCGGTATTCCGCAAAAGAGAGGTGATATCAAATGCAAAAAAATAAAAGAGGGTTTACCCTGATTGAACTGATGATTGTTGTTGCGATCATCGGGATCCTTGCGGCTGTTGCGATTCCCAGATTCGCGCAGATGCTTGACAAATCCAGGGAAGGCGCAACAAAAGGCAACCTGTCAGCTATCCGTTCCGCTATTTCGATTTACTACTCGGAAAAGGAAGGCGTTTGGCCGGCAGACTTGTCTACAGGTTTTACCAGCTACCTTTATCCGATTCCGCCTGCAAAGGCAAATCAGCTGGGAAATGTATCAGATGTAACTTTAGCAGCTGACATTCCGTCAGCTCCCGGAGTGGGATGGGCGTATGTGACTACTGCAGGTGCGACTTATGTTGGCAGCGTGTTTGCTAACAGCACCGCAACAGACACCAAAGGTGTCTCGTTTACAACATATTAATATAAATGAAAATACCGCCGGTTTTGCCCAAAGCCGGCGGTATTTTTTTTAAATATCCTCCACTGTCTCTGATTTTCGTCTTTAGCCCAAGTTCCGCTGAATTAGGCATATTTAGACTCATTTCCCTTATTTAAAGCCTTTTTTTATTAAAGGTCTGTACCACATTTCAATTTCAAATCGAT
>C687J26860_1000057_pt1 | contig 75374 bp, 87 predicted proteins | sample RifOxyC2_FD_26860 | JGI IMG/M metagenome (IMG submission 26860)
GGAACGATGTCGCGCGGAGCGATAGCGAGCACGACGAGTGAGGCGGGGTCGCGAACACTTAGTTTTTTGGAGTCCGGAGGACGAATAAAAAAGTTAGTGATTCGTGACCGAGTCCTTTTTACTAGTCTTGAATAAATAAAAGACTTAGTAATCGCGGGACGACCCGCCCCTAAGCAGTTGCGAAGCGCGAAAAATATACTTAGTGATTTGTGACCGAAGCCCGTTTTAAATTAGTAACCGCGAGACGAGCCCGTATAAAAGAGCCATTTAAAACTCCTTGACAAATAACCACTAATAGTGTATAAATATCGCAGGAAGTATCATTTTATCCATTCAGACACGGAGGAATATCATGGTTGCGAGTCGGAAAACAATGAGTTCTGAGCAGAGAAATGGACGGAGATTTCCTTCGTGGGGAATCCCCCAAAAATCATCTCGGAGAAAACATCGGCCGTCACGACGGCAAGTTCATCGTACTGTGGTTCCTCGGGCCACTCAGGTTGTCACCGAGACTATTATTCATCGGCCAGGAATCCTCGCTCAGGCGTTTTCTTTTTTCAGGAGTATCGGACGAAGGGGACATTCCCAATAACAGTTTCGCCGCTACCATCAGTGGCAAAAACCGCGCCCCTCAAAAGGCGCGGTTTAATCATTTTTATTGATTTTTCTTTAATATTTATGTATATTAAACTGAGATTTGTTAACCTTTGTTTGCTACTTGAAACTAAAATCTAAAGAGGGCAAAGATTATGGATACTGAGAAAAAATGGAGTGATTTCGTCTCTCAATGCAAAAATGCTGTTCCTGGTTCTGGAGAAAAATTGGAGCGGATAAGAAAGAATAAGGAGGCGGGTTTTAATGAACACTCTCTTGGTGAATTATTAGAAATGAGAGTTCACCCTAGTTTCATTTTAGTTCAGTTATTTAGTTGGAAATCTTCCTTGGAAAAAAATAACTATTGGAGAGATCTTTCTGAACGGTTAGGAAGAAAGTAATTTTTTCGAAGCAACTTCTTGTTAAAGATTTGAACCAAAAATTGTCAGCATCTCGCTGGCAATTTTATATTTTCTCATTATTTATACAAAACTCTATTTATCAGTTTTATTCGTATTGTTTTTAAAAATTATAAATTATAAATTAAAAATTCGAGACCTTATTGACCTAAATTTTTCTTAAGTTTTCCTTATTCAAACAATCCATCAACAACCTCTTTTACATCCCCGCCATCAGCCTTTCCCCCCAATTCTTTCATCAACGCTCCCATTAATATTCCCATTTTTGATTTATCTTCAATTCCAAGCTGGTCCTTTTTTGCTTGAGCAATTTTCAAAATTTCTTCTTTGTTCATTGTTTCTGGAACGTAGGCGCTTAAAATTTCTAATTCAGCTTGTTCTTTCTGCACCAAATCTTCTCGGCCTCCTTTCGAGAACTGTTCAACTGAATCTTTTCTTTGTTTAACGGCTTTTTTAATAACATTAAGAACATCTCCATCAGACAATGCCTCGGAGGGTTTTTTTCTTTGAGCCACTAATTCGTTTGTGAAAGCAGATAAAAGACTTTTTAAGACCAATGTCCTCACTTCGTTTCGAGCTTTCATTGATTCTGTTAATTGTTCTCTGATTTGTTGTTGTAACATATTTAAGTTTGTAGTCTATAGTTGATAGTTTATAGAATTAATTTATAAAATATTTTTTTAAAAGATATTTATATTTTACTCTATAAAAAAATTAAAAACTACTGACCGTTGCTAACATCAATAAATCAAAGCTTTTTACCGCAACAAAAGATGACACTTTAAATAAAAAAACACCGGTGATTACTGTTCCCATTAACATAAAAATTAAGAGGATATCATATTCATTTTTTATATTACGGTTTTTATTTTCTGGGAACATCAGCGAATACTACACTATTTTTTGATAAGTTAAAAATGTTGAAAACTTTTTTATGTTTTTTAGTATCTTTGTTCTTTCGTTTTGTATGTTTTTATATTCTTCTGTTATAATATTGGTTATGATTAAAAAAATAGATTGGTACCTATTAAATACAGAGGAAATTGCGGAAAAATTGAAAACCCACCTGGTGGAGGGGCTTAGTAACTCAGAAGTGTTAAAGTTGCGTGAAAAACACGGAGAAAACTCTTTTGGAAAAAAGGATGGGTTAGGAATTTGGGGGAAAATTTTGACTCAATTTAAGAGTCCTTTGGTTTTTATATTATTGTTAGCTGGGATATTAACCTTACTTTTAAATGAATTCGCTGATGCTACTGTTATTTTTATCGCCCTTGCTATTAATACAATCATAGGAACTTTACAAGAGAATAAAGCTTCAAAAGCTTTTGATGAATTAAATAAATCTCAGCAAAAATATGCAACGGTTGTAAGAGAAGGAAAGAAAAGTTTAATTCTAGCCAAGGAACTAGTTCCAGGAGATATTGTCATTCTTGATGCTGGTATGTATATTCCCGCGGACATAAGATTAATTAAAGAAAAAAATATTTCCATTAACGAATCTGTTTTGACAGGAGAATGGGCTAACGTTTCAAAAAGTATTGAAACTTTAGGAAAAGAGGTTTCAATTATTGAAAGAACTAATATGGTTTGGATGGGAACTCTCATTGCCGCTGGTTACTGTAAGGGTATCGTTGTCGAAACAGGAAATAGAACTCAAATAGGAAAAATAGCCAAAAGTTTAGGTGATATAGAAGAAGAGAAGACTCCTATAAAGGAGAGTATAGAAAAATTATCAAAATTTTTAAGCATTGCTGTTGTAATTTCTTTACTTATAATTTTAGTCTTAGGTCTTTTAAGAGAGGAACCTCTTCTTGAAATGATTTTAGTTGCCATCGCTGTTGCAGTCGCTGTTATGCCTTCAGGGCTTCCTGTTGCTGTTACCTCTGTTTTGGCCGTTGGAATGTCTGCCATATTAAAAAAGGGTGGTTTAGTTAGGAATTTATTAGCAGCAGAAACATTAGGGAGTACTACTATAATTTTAACAGATAAAACAGGGACAATAACTGAAGCAAAGCTACACTTGGCAGAAATTTTTACAGCAGAGTCTTTGCATAATAAAAATCTGAAAATTGACGAAGGAGATAATAGGGATTTATTAAAGATGGCAGTCATTTCTTCAGACGCTTTTGTTGAAGAAGACGAAAACTCCCCTGGTAAATTAATAGTGAGGGGACGTCCGTTAGAGAAAGCGATGGTTATGGCTGGTTTGGAATACGGGGTAAGCCAAAATGATTTCTCTATTGATCACAAAAGGATTGATATGCTAGGATTTGAATCTAAAAATGGTTTTAGTGCTTCTCTAAATAAAAACGGAAGTCATAAAATTAATAGATTATTTGTGAGTGGCAAACCGGAACTTCTTTTAGAAAATTCAAAATTTATTTTTATAAATGGAAAGAAAGAAGAAATGACAGGGGCTTTATTAGAGTCGTTTCAGAAAGTTCAAGCTGAGAAAAGTAGCGAGGGGATACGCTTTACTGCTTTGGTCTACAAGGACGTTGACTGGGAAAAAATCCCCGCAGAAGAAAAGAACGCTGGGGAGATAGTCACAGATTTAGTTTTTGTGGGATTTTTTGGCTTCAGTGATCCTGTTAGGGCTAATGCAAAGGATGCCATAAAGATAGCTACAGAGGCCGGAGCGAGGGTTATTATGATAACAGGAGATAATCCTAATACGGCTGGAAAAATTGCTCAAGAAGTTGGAATTATGAAGAAGGGAGACCGCGTTTTGACAGGGGTAGAAATAGATAAAATGAATGATGAAGAGTTGTTGGAGGCTTTAAAACATACAAAAGTCTTGGCTAGAATGGAACCATCTCAAAAATTAAGGATATCAAGAATCTTCCAAAAAGATGGGGAGGTGGTGGCTATGACAGGAGACGGAGTAAATGATGCCCCGGCTCTTCAAGGGGCTGATATCGGGATAGCTATGGGTAATGGGACAGACGTTTCTAAAGAAGCCTCAGATATTATTTTGTTAGATGGAGATTTTTCTGTAATTACATTTGCCATTGAGGAAGGGAGAAGGATCGTTGATAATTTAAAAAAAATAGTTGGTTATCTGTTATCGACTAGTTTCAGTGAAGTGTTCTTGATTGGGGGTTCTCTTATTATTGGACTTCCTTTGCCTATTTTGCCGGCTCAAATTCTTTGGGCGAATATTATCGAAGAGGGTTTAATGAATTTTGCTTTTGTTTTTGAGCCAGGAGAAAAAGACTTGATGAAAAGAAATCCTCGTTCATCAGATAATACAAATATTGTTTCCTCTCAGTTAAAACGTTTAATAGCAATAGTTTCCATTGTTACAGGTCTGTTTTTAGTTGGACTTTATTGGGTACTTATGCAATTTGATTTGAGGATAGAAGAGGTTAGAACTATTATGTTCGCTGTTGTTTCCCTAGATTCAATTTTCTTTGCCTTTTCATTTAAATCACTAAGGACACCCTTGTGGAAAGAAAATTTTCTTTCAAATAAGTTTTTGTTAATCTCTTGGGTGATAAGTATTTTGTTCTTGCTCGCCGCACTATTTTTTGACCCAATAAGAAACATGCTCTCTTTAACGATCCTTTCCGGGAAAGAGCTATTGTTTTTGCTGGGGATTGGAGTGTTTAATCTGATTTTGATAGAGGTTACCAAATATTTCGTTTTTGAAAAAGAATTAAAATAACAGAGACTGGTATAAAAATAAATAAGGAAAAGGCACGCCTTGCAACGTGCCTTTTTTTGCTTGTACAACAGGGGTTAAATCCTGAGTTGGAAATTTCCTTCTCCTATCGGGAGGGGGTTTTGAGAAACCATCTCACCTTTTGCTACGACGAAAGTCATTTCTTTAAGAGAAATTATTACCCGGTCGAGAATTTTCGTATCGCCTTTTACAGAGAGGGTCACTATGTCGCCATCAATAGTTGCGGTTGATATTGTATGGCTTCCAAAATCTTTAAGACAAAACCCTGTGATCAAGCTTAGCTGTTCCCTCAGAAAGTCACCAAAGGAACAAAGAGTGTCTTGTGGCATGTTCTTTCTCCCAAGTAAGGGTTAGGTTGCGAAGGAAACTTTTCTGTCTCAGACAGTAACACAAACTAAAAAAGAAAACAATACTTAAGGTGTTTTTGTTTTATTAAAAACAAAATGTTATTATTTAATCAATGGAAAATCTTTTGATCGTTTTAATTGTTTTTTTAGTGATTGCTGTGGGCACAATGACCTATTTTTTGTTTAAATTACTAAAAACTCAAAACAATGGTGAAGAAAAAAAGGACGATAATAGTTTTTTACTTATCCAAAATCAGTTAAATGAATTGATGAGGACTAATCGGGATTTAACAAAAACATTGGACATGAAAATAGGGGAGTCTTCAAAGATGATGAACGAATCCTCCCGAAACCAGTCCCAAGAGTCTCAAAAACTTATAAAAGAGATGATTGGGCAAATGACTGAAATAAAAGAAACCAACAAACAAGTTTTTAGCATGACAGAACAACTTCAAAATCTTGAAAAAGTTTTGAAGAATCAAAAACAAAGAGGGAACCTGGGGGAATCTGGTCTGGAATTGATTTTAAATAATATTTTGCCTCCGACAGCTTTTCAAATGCAATATAGTTTCAAAGATGGAGATATAGTTGATGCAGTAATTTTTACTAAAGATGGAATAATTCCAGTCGATGCAAAATTTTCTCTAGATAATTATAATAGAATTACAAATGAAGAAAACGAAAACAGAAAGATAGAGCTTGAGAAAGATTTTAAAAATGATTTAAAAAAGAGGATTGACGAAACTTCAAAGTATATAAAACCCAAAGAGGGGACACTTCCTTTTGCTATTATGTATATTCCCGCCGAAGCGATTTATTATGATTTGTTGGTAAATGAGGTTGGCTCAGTAAAGGTAAACACAAAGAGTTTGATTGAATATGCTTATAGAGATAGAAAGGTGATAATAGTGTCGCCTACTACTTTTGTGGCCTATTTAAGTACAATTTTGCAAGGATTTAAGGCTTTTCAGATAGAAGAATCAGCCAAAGAAATTATAAAAAACGTTGAAAAACTGCAGGGGCATATTAAAGCTTATGATAATTATCATGCAAAACTAGGAAATTCTTTGGCCACAACGGTTAATCATTACAACACCTCTAGAAAAGAATTCAAAAAGATAGACAAGGATGTTTTGAGAATCACAGGAGAATCTTCAGAGGTTGAGGAATTGGTGATTGATAAACCTAATAATGAGTAGTAAGTATTAAGTAATGAAAAATAACAATAAGAAGAAAAAAGAATCAACTTTTCAGAAAGCTATGTTTAAGTTGTTTTCTTGCCCCGTGTTTCTTTTTTTTACTATAGCTATCGGAAATTTTTTGATTTTTGGCCAAGTTTATAAATACATTGGCTGGCAGGTAATGATACTCCTTGGTTTGGTTTTGTATTGGATTTTAAGTTCTGACAAAAAATTTAAACTCAAAATGATTCTTTCTAAAGATTAAAAATTTAATTAATTTATTTCATGATTACAGAAAATAAAAATATTCAGTGGAAAAAGATATTATTGGTGCCAGTAGTTGTTTGGGTAATTTTTATGTTGATGTTTTGGGTAGCTTTGTCTTTTGGAGGACAAATAGTACGAATGATTTTTGCTCTGTTATCTATTTATGCTCCTTTCGTCTTGTCTATTATTTCTGCTTTGTTTGTTATTATTTTTGTAAAAAATAGGAGGGCACTTCATTTTTTTATTACGTTGATAGTGTCAATAATAATTGTTTATTTACTTACATCAGTGTTTTTTTCCTATCAATTTATTTCTTCGTACTAGTCACAAAGCAAGAGTTATCTCTGGTTTTAAAAAAGCAGGGGCCTAGGAGGGCCCCTGCTTTTGATTCCCATACTTAGTGAAAAAAATCAGTGTATGTAAGCAACCATTTTGATTTCGAAATCTTTACCTCCTTTGACGAGTCTGTATTCCTCGGCTATATGTGGCATAAACTGGCTCATAAGAATACTTTCGTTAACTACTTCGTCAACAAAACAAAGATCTCCCGTGATGGCTTGTTTGAAATATGTTCTACCAGCTTCTTTTCCTCTTGATTTTTGGTCTATATAGACTAGACCAACCGTTCTCGGGCTTCCGTTTCTGTTTAGTTTTTTCAGAATCTCCTTTTTATCTCGTCTAAAAAAAAGACGAATCATAAAAAAAAGAAAGGCTAAAAAAGAAAAGAAAGTGAGAATGACTAAAAAAAGTTGTACACTCTTTGGCAAATTTTGTAGAAACAACATAATCAATCCTCCTTGCTCTTGGTTTTACCAAAAAACAACATTTCTAAATCTTATGTTACCTCAAACAAAAAATAAGTAAAGAAAAAACAGAAGCTTAGCTTCTGTTTTTTAATGCGTTTTTAAGTGTATCGTCATCAGAGTATTCCAGCTCTGTTCCTGTAGACAAACCTTTACCCAGAGTAGTGATATTAAAGCCGAATTTGGCTCTTAGTGGCTCTAAAACCTGCATAATGTAGTGAATTGTGTTTTCTCCTTCGGGGCTTAGGCTGAGGGCTAAAATAATTTCTTTTAGTTCTTTGCCTTTGCTTCTTTTCTCAATTAATTGCATCAGTTCTCTGGAGCGAACCCAAGGAGCGTTGTCACTCATAATGGGTAAATACCCACCAAGAATAAAATATTTTCCATTGAAGATGTGATTTTTTTCAATATTTTCCATATCCGCGTCTTTGCCAATTACCATTAAAACAGAGTCATCTCTGTTGTTGTCAGAACAAATATCACACACAGATTGTTTTCCTCCTTGGTCAGGGTAGTAGCGATAGCAGAAATTACAAATTTTTACTTCGTCTTTAAGATTTAAAATATTTTCGGCCAATTCTTTTAAAAAATTATTATCCTTAGCTAACAAAAAATAAACAAATCTTTTAGCTTGCCTTGGGCCAATTCCTGGAAATTTGGAAAAATATTCAGTTAATTTATCTATTCTATTCATATTGTTTGAGAATCATTAGAAATCATCAGTATCCTCATCACCTCCTGTTTGAGAGACAGTAAAATCTTCGAAGGAGTTTTTATCAATACTTTGGAAGGTTGCTTTTTTATCATCAAAATTTAATGTAATTCTTCCAGTCGGACCGTTTCTGTGTTTTTCGATTAATATTTCCGTGATGTTTGATTTTTCACCAGCCTCATTTTTTTCTCTGTGAATAAACATAACAACATCGGCGTCTTGCTCAATAGAACCAGAGTCTCTCAAGTCTGAAAGTTTGGGGCGTCCACCTCTTTGTTCAATGGCACGGCTTAGCTGTGAAAGAGCAATGACAGGAACATCTAATTCTCTGGCTAGGTGCTTAAGAGACCTAGAAATTTCTGTTACTTGTTGAACCATGTTATCAGATGCCCTTGTTTGAGTAGGAGCCATAAGCTGGAGGTAATCAACAATAATCAGTTTCAAATCATGCTGTCTTTTCAATTTTCTTGCGATTGATCGCATTTTTAAGATGTTGTTAGCAGGCTGGTCATCTATAAAAATAGGAGCCTTTGAAAGGGTGTCCAAAGATTCTCTTATCAAATCAAACTCACTTTCTTGGTTCAGTCTTCCCGTTCTTAGTTTCCAAGCATCAACTTTAGAATCAGCGGCTAACATTCTATCTACTAATTGTTGGGAGCTCATCTCTAAAGAAAAAATTGCCACAGCCATGTTATGGTTAACTGCAACTTTTCTGGCGATGTCCAATGCAAAAGCAGTCTTACCCATGGAAGGACGAGCGGCTAAGATAATAAGGTCTGATTTTTGAAAGCCAGAAAGTTTATCATCCAAATCTTTAAATCCAGAAGGGACTCCACGTAGTTCGTCTTTTGATTCATGGAGACGACTCAATCTTTCAAAGGCTTCTCCTAAAGCATCTTTTATTTTTATGTAGTTGTTGGCAACAATTGAAGCTGAAATTCCAAACACACTTTTTTCCGCTCGGTCCAAAGATTCTTCTAAATTGTGTTCTTCGTTATACCCAATCCCGGCGATTTCTTCGGACGACTCGATAAGACGTCTCATCATATATTTTTTGTGGACTGTTTTTCCATAGTATTCAATGTTTGAAGAAGAAGGAACAAAATTAACTAGTTCTGTTAAGTAAGTATTTCCACCGGCTTGTTCCAAAGCTTTTCTTTCTTTTAATTTTGTTGAAAGCGTCAGTAAGTCAATTGGTTCTCTTTTTGAAAAAAGATCCACCATGGCTTCAAAAATTATTCTATGTTTTTCGGAGTAAAAACAATCTTTTGAGATGAAGTCCAAAATGTCATACAAGGAATCTGCTTTAAGCATAACCGAACCCAAAAGAGCCTTTTCCGAATCAATATCTTGAGGGGGGATTCTTAAATTTTTATTTATTTTTTCAGCCATTGAAGTATTCTAGCACAATGAAAAAAATGCCCAAACCTTTAAAAGATATTAAAGTGGGGAGGAAGTGGGGATAAAAATCGAAGATTTTTATCCCCAGTATTAAGTAATAAGTATTAAGTAACAAGGCGAATTTTGACGGAGTCAAAATTCGCCTTGTTTTTCGTTGTTATAGCCTTCTCAAAATTTTTTCTTACTATTTACAAATGAGTCAATTAGTATTACTATATCTATAGATTTTTTGAGATGTTCATCTTAGTCAAATATTGAGTATAAGGAGGAGTTGTTATGTGGAACTGGATTTTTTGGATTAGCCCGTTTTGTTTAGTCATTGAAACTTTCTTTTTTTATGTTTTGTTGGTTGGGCTTATCTCAGAGTTTGCATTGGGAACTCCCAATAGAAATGAAGCAGGAGAATTGAGAATCAATAAAAACAGTTTTGTCATTAAATATCTTTTTCGTAACAATTTCTGGGTTACAATTAACAGGAAAGTAGTATGTCCAAGAAATGACTGCCAAGTAATCCGGGGATTTTTTTGGGGGATACCAGTTAACATTGCAATCATGTTTGTTTTTGGAATCATTATAGGGATTGCGGGAACAGTTGGTCTAGTTTGTGGTTTCATTCCTTTGATTTCAAGAGATGCTCAAACCTGTTTTAAACCGTACCAAACATACGGCAAAGAAAATGAGAAAAAATTCATTGCCCCTTGGAAATTTCTGCTTCCTTTAGGGATGGGTTATTTGGTGGCTTCTTTTTGGGAAGAAATCATCGCAAGTGTTTTGTGGCTTTTTGGAACAGTCAGTTCTTTTTTTCAAGCAAGTGCGTATGCCACCAAAGTGGTTGCTACTAATGGTTTGATACCCTTTCTTTTAACTTGTTTGTTTCTTTGTTTCTTTATTTTTTTGATTATTTTTCTTAGTGATAAAAAAACACAAGAAAAATGGGCCGTAGCAAAGGATTGGCTCTCTTCCAAAAAACCAGGTGGTTTTTGTCGCAATACAGAAATTGTCGACGAATGACATTTTTCCGCCAAAATACAAAAAGGTTTCGTCGCTCGCGACGGAACCTTTTTCTTTTTTTGTCCGTTGCTGTGAGCCGTTAGCTGTCTGCTGTTAGCTTTTTAAAAACTTTCTGCCCCTCAGGAGTATCTTTTACTTCATAACCTTTATCAATGATTGAAGCCCTTAATTCATCAGATTTTTGATAATCTTTATTGTCACGAGCTGTTTGTCTTTCTTTAATTAAATTTTGAATTTCTGGAGAAAGTTCCTCAATTGAAATTTCTTGTGGAATTTTTTCTTTTGCCTTACTTAAATTTAGGCCTAGCACTTTATCAAAATCTAAAATAGTCGCTAGTTTATTCTCGTTAGGCAAATCTGATTTTAATAATTCTGAAACAACAGCTAATGCTTGGGGTGTGTTAAAATCATCCTCAATTTTTTCTGTAAATTTATTTTTGTATTCCTTGTTTGTTTCTCCAACCTTATTTCCTAATGAAGCTACCTGCTCATACAGATTTATTAAGCCTTTCTGTGCAGAATCCAAAGCTTCCCAAGTAAAATTTTGTCCAGAGCGGTAATGTGCTTGTAAGAAAAAATAACGAAGAGCCAATGGGTCAAAACCTTTTTCTTTTATGTCTTTTAACATTACAACGTTCCCGATAGATTTTGACATTTTTTTATTATCAACTACGAGGTGCTCATTGTGGACCCAGTAATTAACAAAATTTACCCCGTTAGCAGATTCACTTTGCGCGATTTCGTTTGTATGGTGGATAGAAATATGTTCTTTTCCTCCCATATGAATATCCATGGTGTCGCCTAAATGTTTCTTGCTCATTGCAGAACATTCAATATGCCATCCAGGGAAACCTTCGCCCCAAGGAGAACTCCATGTTTGAAGGGCATTTTCATGTTTACCTTTTTTAAAAAACCATAAAGCAAAATCAGCTGGGTTTCTTTTTTCTGTGTCGGTGGTATCGCCAGTTCCTGCTCCCCCAATTTGTTCCTCCATTTTTTGGCCAGAAAGTCTTGTGTAATCTTTTGCTTTTGATACATCAAAATAAATTGCCAAGTTTGTTTGGTAAGCAAAATTTTTGTCCAATAAAATTTGAATCATATCAACCATTTCTTGGATGTAGTCGGTAGCCCGGCATCTTGTCGTTGGAAATAATAAATTTAATTCTTTTGTGTCCCTTTCGTAATCTTCAATAGCAACATCTGCGATTTCTTTCGGGGTTTTCATTTCTAACCGCGCACTTATTTCCATTCTATCTTCTCCTGTATCAGCATCACCAATATTATCTCCGGTTAAGTGTCCTACATCGGTATAATTTGATACAAAGTTAACTTTATAATTTAAGTATGTTAAAGAGCGTCGGATGGAATCAGCATTAAAATTACCCCTTAACCCACCAATATGTTGGGTTTTGTAGACAGTTGGCCCACAATAATAAAACCTCACTTTGTTATCTTCAAGAGGTTTAAATTCTTCTTTAGTCTTAGAAAGGGTGTTGTAGATTTTTAGAGCCATTTTTTGTATTTAAAGAATAGGGAAAATGTAGTTGTTAAAAGAAGCATTATTCCAAGAACTTTCCAAAAATCATAATCAGAGCCAATGATAGGCATGTGTTGTGTATTCATCCCAAAAATTGAGGCCAATAAAGACAATGGGAATGTAACGAACGCCATAATAGTCAAAATTGTCATTGTTTCGTTTTGTTTTGTGCTTAAAAGCGAATTGTTTGTATATCTGAGCTCGTTTAATGATTCAACATTGATAGCAATGTTGTGTCTTATTTTGTGGTACTCGTTTATAATTTTATTTATATTTTTTGAGAATTCATCTCCCAAAAAGCTTAATCCAGCCACTTGTAATGATTCAAGCCCTGATTGATGGTTGTTTGTGGCTTGCTTTAAGTTGAGTAAATCACGCCCGATTTTTGACAGTTCTTGGACCATTCTTTTTTCTTCGCCTTTGAAAATACTATCCTCCGCCTTTTCTAAAGCATCTTGAATATATTCAATCTCATAATCAATCGATGCATAAAGTTTTTTCATCAGTAGAAGAAATATATAACCTCCATCTCTTTCCATATCTTCTTTTTCTAGAACTGAATTGACATCAAAAACTTTTGAGAATTTGTGGATAGAATCAATATCGTCATATCTTGAGGTAATGATAAAATCTTTTCCAATAAGAAAATCAATTTCCTGATTGGGCTCATTGCTGTGTGTATGTTTGAGGGCAGGAAAGTGAAGGATTAAATAAATAAAATTTTCATGGGCATCTACTGTTTGTCTAAATGATGGAGACAAAAGGTCATTGGCAATGCTGGGGTTAATATCATATTCTTCCATTAAACCCAAAACCTCTTCTTTTGTTGGTTTGAACAAATCAATCCAAGTTAACTTTTTGTAAGTATGTTTTTTTATCATAAAAAATAGTAGTAAGTGAATAAGTAGCAAGTAATAAGTTAAAAAAATTTATTCTGTAAATTTTTTGTTTCTTTTTATATCACAACTTCTATTTTATTATACTGTATGTTTTTGATATTAGAAATACAATAGTTGGGGACTCTTTTTTGGTTTAAGGTGCTGTATAGCTGTTGAAATATAACAAACCATTGACATAATGCATAGTTATGTGCTACTATTAACAACAGAGGACAAGGGGAGGAAAGAAGTTCATAATATTTTGGGAGAAATAATCATGGCGAAGAACAACCTAGTAGGAACCCGTCCCACAGTAATTGTTTCATTGGCATTGTTTATTTTTTTAATGGGGGCTGCCTTTTTTCTTGGAGAGGAAGAAGTTACTCCTCCAGCAAAGCCGGTGGCCGAGGAAGTTGTCGTTTCTGAGGCTCCTGAGGTCTCCGAGTGGAAATACTTGGGCATGGGAATCCAGGGGGATCGAATCTTTGTGTCCAGAGATTCCGATGGTTGTGTTTCTTACGCAACCGAAAGTGTCTCGGGGGAGAAGGAGACTTTTGTCTATGATTGCATGGGGGCAAATGAATCCCTCATTCAAAAATCTCTTTCTTTCTGATTTTTTGAGAATCCCTTAGGGATTCCCGAAAGGCGGGCAGTTTTATACTGTTCCGCCTTTTTTAATTTCTCTACAAAAAAACTTATGATATAATATCTCCATATTTATTTTTTATTTATAAATAATGCAAAAAAAATTAATTGAAAAAATAATTTTCCCTCTCCTCGCTATTACACTAATTACAGGCGTGTTTCTTGTAGGTTTTCGCTTTGGGCAAAGTCGTGAAGCTAGTCAGAATAAAATTGATTCTTTAATTAACAAAACCGATGATTTAGGCAATAAGGTTGATTTTGGGCCTTTTTGGAAAACATGGAACCTTTTAAATGAAAAATATGTAGATTTTGATGGGACAGATGACCAAGCTAGAGTCTGGGGTGCTATACAGGGCTTGGCCAGTTCCTTTGGTGACCCTTACACAGTTTTCTTACCCCCAGAAGAGAATGAACTTTTTGCGAGCGATATCGCTGGGAATTTTACTGGTGTGGGTATGGAGATAGGAATCAGGGATGGAATTTTAACAGTTATTGCTCCTTTGAAAGATACCCCGGCTGATAGAGCTGGAATCAAGTCTGGTGATAAAATATTAAAAATAGATGACGTTTTATCTTCCGATTTCAGTACAGATAAAGCCGTAAAATTAATAAGAGGAGAAAAAGGAACCCCAGTTAAATTTTCTTTGATGAGAGATGAAGAAGATAAGCCCTTAGAAATAACAGTCGTTAGAGATATCATAAACATTCCCACAATAAAGACTGAGTCAAAGGGGAAAGTTTTTATTATTTATTTATATAGCTTTACTGCTACTTCCCCAGATCTTTTCAGAGAAGCTTTGAGAGAATTTAAAGAAGGAAATCAGTCTGGAAAGGTAGATAAATTAATTTTAGACCTTCGAGGAAACCCCGGTGGTTATATGGAGGCGGCAGTTGATATGGCTAGTTGGTTTTTGCCAGCAGGAAAGACCGTGGTTATCGAAGATTTTGGAGGAACCCAGGAAAACAAAATACATCGAAGTAAAGGCTACGATATCTTTAACAAAGACTTAAAGTTTGTTATACTGGTTGACGGCGGTTCGGCCTCGGCTTCTGAAATATTAGCCGGAGCCTTGCAAGAGCACGGTATTGCCACACTTGTCGGGGAACAAACTTTTGGGAAAGGTTCGGTCCAAGAGTTAGTTGAAATAACCCCAGAAACTTCTTTGAAAGTAACTATCGCAAGGTGGCTAACACCAAATGGAGTTTCAATTTCTAAAGAGGGGTTAACCCCTGACACAGAGGTTGAATTCACCCTAGAAGATTTTAAAGCAGGTCTTGATCCTCAATTTGAAAAAGCTATTGAGATACTAAATAAATAGTTTCTAGTTTTTAGAGAAGTTTGATTAATTATTAAATTAAAGAAAAGATATTATGAAAATTATTTTACTACAAAATGTTCCAAAGGTTGGAAAAAAATATGATTTAAAAAACATAGCTGATGGTTATGCTTTGAATTTTTTGATTCCTAAAAAATTAGCAAAACTAGCGACTAAAGACGCTAAAAAAGAGATAGAAATTTTGAAAGAAAAACAACAACTGAAACAGGTTAAAGAGGAAGCTGAATTGATGGAAGATATCCTAAAATTAAAAGATTCTGTTATAAATATAACAACTAAAGTAAATAAAGAAGGACATTTATTTGCTGGGATAGACAAGAAAGCAATTGTTGATGTGATAAAAGACCAAAAAGCTTTGGATATTGGTGAAGATTTTATTGTATTAGAAAAACCGATAAAAGAGGCTTCCGAGCATGTAATAAAACTAAAAGTAGGAAGTAAAGAGTTTAGTTTCACTTTAAAGATTACTGCAGAAAAAGAATAGGTGAGTTTTAAAAAACATATAAAAAATAAAAACCACAGAAATCAATTCCTGTGGTTTTTATTTTATTTTTTTATATTTAGATTAAACAATATTTGCAACTTTTCTTATCTTTACTGACCCGTCAAAATTGGCTTTTCTTTTTTTGCCAAATTTTACCGTCCCTTCTTTCATTGCGAATAGAGTATGGTCTTTTCCTACTGCTACATTAGTTCCTGGTAAAATTTTAGTCCCTCTTTGGCGTACCAAAATAGAACCAACTTTTGCAGTTTGTCCGTCATATAATTTAGTTCCTAAATATTTAGGATTTGAATCTCTTAGGTTTTTTGCTGATCCCCCAGCTTTTCTATGTGCCATATTTGTTTAGTTTATAGTTTATAGTTGATAGTTTTTAGTTAAAACCTTTTTTAATTTATTCCTACCACCCACTTACTAATTAATATATAATTAAACGTATGCGAGAAAGTATAAGATATTTAACTAATAAAATCAAGTTAGTAAGTGATTTTTTCAACAGTCAGGACGTTTTTCTTGTTTTTACCATAATTTTAGTTGCTAGCGCTTCTTTCGGTTTAGGGAGATTGTCAAAAATAACAGAGAATGATTTTCCTCTACAAATAAATAATATTGCCTCAGTATCTGAAGTAATTGAATCAAATGAGGTAAAAGGGAATTATGTGGTATCAAAAAACGGCTCAAAATACCATTTACCTTGGTGTTCTGGAGCCCAAAGAATTAGCGAGACAAATAAAATTTGGTTTGAGACAAAAGAAGAGGCAGAAAATAAGGGGTATACGCCAGCCGCAAATTGTAAAGGTATTTAGGTAAGCTTAAATTTGGCGTATTTTTTCGTCAGTTTCAAAAAAAGTTTTTTCACCTTATGTTTATAAGGCTCAAAAATTTTTTTCTCACTTCCTCAAATACATCCAGATTTAAGCTTACCTGATTAAAGTGTTGCATAGCTATTGAACCATAACGTCCCATTGACTTTTGCGAGTATTGTATTGTATCATTTAATATCTAAATAACATGAGTAATATAAAAAAATTACATCTTTCAAAAAAGGACAAAAAAATTGTGGGAATCTGCGGAGGAATCGGCGAGGCTTTTGGTGTTGATTCTACTATTGTTAGAATGGTATGTATTTTTCTTGCTTTGGTGACATCAATAATCCCAGCAGTAGCTGTTTATGCTGTTGGTTGGCTTATTATTCCAAGCAAATAAATCAAAACAGTGGACCTTGGTCCTTTGGTGAAATAAAGAGTTTAAATGCCTCAGGGTTTTCCCCGAGGATTTTTTATTTTGTCTAAGTTTGTGTTATTATTATGACTTATGGAACAGAAAGAATATATAACAAAAGAAAAATTTAAAGAACTGGAAGAGGAATTAAAATTCTTGAAAGGAACAAAGAGAAAAGAAATCGCCGCCGAGCTCGGCCAAACTAGTTCTATGGGTGATTTAAAAGAAAATGCAGAATATCATCAAGCACGAGAAGCTCAGGCAGAGTTGGAACATCGAATTATGATAGTAGAAAATGTTTTGAAGACTGCTGAAATTATTACAGAAGGGAGCAAAGACGTTGTTGGTATTGGGCGTTCGGTTACTATTTGTAAAAGAGGAAATGAAGATTGTGTGACTTACAAGATTGTTGGGGCAGAAGAGTCCGATAGTGCCCAGAACAAGATTTCCACCAAGTCTCCTTTGGTTAGCGCAATGCTTGGAAAGAAGAAAGGGGAAACATTTTCATTTAAGGCACCCGCAGGGCAAGTAGATTATAAAATTATAAATATAGAGTAATCTTATGTCATCACTAGATGAAATACGCAAAGTTCGTATTGAAAAAAAGGAGAAAATAGAAAAAAATAAAATTAATCCTTATCCATCCAAGGTGGATTTTGATCTTACTTTAAAAGAGGTAACAGAGGGTTTTAAAGAAGATAAAGATGTAAAGTTGGTAGGGCGAATTATGTCCTTAAGACCTCAAGGTGGTTTAACCTTTTTCAATTTTGATGACGGAACAGCTGTTTTTCAAGGAATCTTAAAAAAAGAAGATGTAACTGAAGAATCTTTTAATTTTTTTGAAGAAGTGATGGATATTGGAGATTTTATTCAAGTTGAAGGAAAATTATTTACAACCAAAAGGGGACAGCAGTCCGTGGTTGTTTCCAGTTGGGATATAATAAGTAAGAGTTTGAGACCTTTGCCAGAGAAATGGCACGGTCTTCAAGATATTGAACAAAAATACCGAAAAAGATATTTAGATGTTTTGATGGATAAAGATGCTCAAAATCGTTTTATAATCAGAGCCAAAGTTATTTCAGAAATAAGAAAAATACTGGATGGTGAAGGTTTTTTGGAAGTGGAAACTCCTATTCTTCAAAATCAGGCTTCCGGGGCTATTGCTGAAACATTTAAAACTCACCACAATGATTATGATATTGATATGGTTTTAAGAATTTCTTTGGAAGCAGAATTGAAAATGATTATGGTTGGGGGTTACACGGCTGTTTACGAAATCGGTAAGAATTTTAGAAATGAAGGCTCAGACCCTTCTCACATTCAAGAGTTTACTATGATTGAATGGTATAGAGCTTATAAAGACCTTGAGTATAATATTAAACTGACAGAAGAGATGATAAAGAATATTGCTAAAAATGTAGTAGGTAAAATGCAATTTAAAAATTTTGACGAGAAAGGGAAAGAGGTTGAAATTGATTTAGATAAAAAATGGGAAAGAGTTCGCTTTAATGATTTGGTAGAGAAAAACACTGGTTGGAATCCGCAAGGGGCTAGCCGAGAAGAAATAGAAAAAAATGCTTTGAAATTGGGTTTTGACGGAAAAGAAATTTCTAAAATTTCAGACGGTAACTTGATTGATTTTGTTTTCAAAAAAAGTTCTCGAGGAAAAATTATTAATCCAACTTTTGTTACTCATTACCCTGGTTCCTTAAAGCCCTTAGCTATCCAAAACGAAGACGGGACAGCCGAAGTAGCACAACTTGTTATCAATGGCGCTGAAGTAACCAATCAATATGCAGAGTTAGTTGACCCTATTGTTCAAAGAGATCTTTTGGAAAAACAAATGAAGATGAAAGAACAGGGAGATGCAGAAGCTATGGAATTTAATTCAGAATTTATTGATGCCATGGAACACGGGATGCCACCAATGACAGGTTTTGGTATGGGAATTGATAGACTGGTTGCAATTTTGACAGAACAAAGTAATCTAAGAGACACGGTTTTCTTTCCGATAATGAGACCTTTGGTTTAGGGTATTTAAACAAAAACCTCCTCACACGTAAGTGTGGGGAGGTTTTTGTTTGTGACCCTACAGGAGGGAATCGTCCCGCGATCACTAAGTCTTTTTTAAGTCACTTCGTGTTTTAAAAAATCCTAAGTATCGCTGGACGCGGCTCGCTGTCTCGCTTCGCTCGACATACTCCGCCGTTCGATTCCTGACGAAAGCAAAGAAGTTTGCTTTCTTAGGGTCACACCAAAAGTAAATCTGCCTTATTCAGGCGGATTTACTTTTGGTGTGACCCTACCGGGAATCGAACCCGAATTTCCGCCTTGAGAAGGCGATGTCCTAACCGTTAGACGATAGGGCCAATTTGGATATTATACTGTAATCTTGATTATTTTTATATGTCTTAAGCAGACATCGCCTTCAACGAAGGCTTACCCTATTTCCTATCTCACTTCGTTCGATAAAGGAAATTTCTTCGTTACACTCAGAACTGGATAAAAAACAAAGCAGTTTGTTTTTTTATTCCAATAACCGTTAGACGATAGGGCCAATTTGGATATTATACTGTAATATTCACTATTTTTATACAGGCATTTCCTTTTTAACAACTATTTTAAAATAGAGTTAATATTCCATTGATGATACCAAACATAAATTCAAAATCAAGTTTTTTGATTTCAAAGTAAAAAAAGATGTTTTTATGATAGCATATGAGTATTACTTATAATAATTAAAAAATATGATAGATCCAACAAAAATAAATTTAAACGAATTACCAAAAAAATTCTGTGATGGAGCCATTGGCGGTTATGCAAAGGATTTATTTTCCTTTGCTATCACATCCGGTAATAATCTTGATTCTTTTGCGACAACACCTCAGATTATGAAAAGTATTGCCATCTGGATAAATAAACAAGTAGCCGAATATGAAAAACAGTTTGGTGAAATCGATATGACGCCTCCTTTAATACAAAGTCCTATTCAAGCTGCAGATTTAAAATAGATAACCAGATATGTGATTCATCAAAAAATAAACGGCTAAGCTTTTTAAAGCTTAGCCGTTTATTTTTTGGTGTTTTTTTGGTGATCCTTGCTTATATTTTCAGAATAAGTATTATTACTTTTAGAAAAGCCCGTATACTAAAGATGTCAATTTAACCCAAGAGGAGGATTCAGATGTGTGAGAAAAAGCAGTTGTCCCAAGAAGAAATCAAGAAGCGTTGGAGAATTTTGTGCATAGGAGCGGGGCATCTTCCCAACAAGGCCACTGTGGCGGAGATATTCTTGCACTATCGTTACAATGTGCCTCATCGCAACAGTAAAATCCTTTTCCAGTATGCACTCATTGGTATGGGTTTTGCCTCTCCGGATTTGCAGGCTGACGGTGTCGTCGGGAGAGAAACCCAAAAAAGCCTTCAGAATCTTTACGACGCAACAGGATTGACTTCGGGATGAGCCGTCCTTATTACCTAGAACTCCCGCTTTGCGTTTACGCAAAGCGGGTTTCTTTTTTTTTGGGTTGACCAAAAATGAGAAAACCCGCCAAGCGAGAGCGGGAATTCTCGTCGGGCGGATTTAAGGAGTGGGTGGTTTGCCATAATCGCAACTAGGGCAGGACCCTGTTGCTAAATGCAGGTGTTCTGAGGAACAATGCGTTTCTCTTTCTTGCAAGGCAAAACACGCTGGGTGTTTGAAAAAATTTTCAATAATTTGGCTTCCATTCCACCCTCGGCAAGAAGAATGACTATTTTCGTGACCCCAAAGGAATAGTCGGCAAACTTCTCCTCCTTCAAATTTGCAAGTTCTCCCGTAAGGGATGTCTAGCGGCAGCAATACTTTCATAGTATTTTCTCCCTAGCCAAGTTTATTAAAAATTAAAATGTTTCTTTTCCTTCTGCTAATGTACATTATTCTCTTTCAAAAATCAATTTTTTAATTAAAAAGAAAAACAGGGCCGATAAATCGACCCTGCTTCTTTCGTTTTTATTTTAGTTCAAAAAAGTTATTTCCACTGGCACAATGCCTTCTGGAATCATGTCGATTTTCAGAGCTGCTGCCCGAGTCAAATCAATGTCTCGTGTGTAGCGCCCTTTGCCATCTGTGGTGAAAGGTCCCCTGTCAAGAATTTCGACAACGACACTTTCCCCGTTTAACTTATTGGTGACCTTAACTTTTGAGCCCAACGGAGCAGTCCTGTGGGCGGCGAAGCTATCCTTTGGGTTGTACCATTTCCCACTGGCAGTTTGTTTCCAATAAAATCCTGGGCCATACCAAGAAGCCACTTCATGAGGTCTCTTCTTGAGCTCCGCTGGGTTGATGACATTCTCGTCAGAGGGGTTGTCGTCCCAAGCTTCCTCTTCTACTTCTGCTGGGTAATTCTTAGAGTATTGAACTTCCCGGTTTGATCTTTTGGGATAAGCCCTACTGTGCAGAATTTCCTGAAGCGATCTCCTTGGATGAGCTTTGCGGAAGGCGAACCACGCAGATGTTCGGGATGAAAAGTTCCCATACCCATATTGGGTAAAAAGAGGCAATAAATCTCCGAGGGAGAAGAATGCTTGAGTTTTTCCACGGGAGGAAAACTCAAAAGTTTCACTGTGGGTGAAAAAAGGCAAGACCTCTTCGCTCACGAAGAGTGCTAGAATTTTTCCGCGAGCGAAAGCTGATGAAATGTTCTCACGATTGAGATGTGACAAGGCTCTGTCTCCTGCGGTTATTAAAAGAACCGCTCCAATAAGTACAAAAAAAATCTTTTTTGCTTTGTTCATACGAACACCTCTATCATTCTTTTTGAACTAAAATAAACGAAAGTTAAAGGACTGCTTCTAGCTGGAGTATAAAATAAAAAAGATAAGAAGTCAAATTTTGTGAAAAATGGCTCAGATTATGGGGATTTTGACAGATTTTAGAATAAAAAAGGAGGAACTTGCGCCCCTCCTTGTATCCTCGGTCTTTTTACCTTTTTTATTTTTTAGGTGGTTTTACCAAGTCTTTTTCGGTGTAACCTTTTCCTTTTAAGATAATCAATTTTCCCGAAGTATCATGTAACATTCCACAGTTCTCATTTCCGCAGGCAAAAATTTCTTCGTTAGTGGAACCGGTTTCTTTTGAAAGAAAGAGCCCGCAAGATTTTTTCTTCAATTTTTCTCCGCAGGTTTCGCAAACATTCTTTTTCTTCAAAACTCTTACCTCAAAAAATATTAATAAAAAATAACCTCGGGATAGATTACCTTGTGAGAAGCAATTTGTCAAATTTTTTTAGTGTAATCCACAAAAATCCTGTTTGACTTTCACCCCTGTATATAATTTAATTGTATGTAGAGAAAAGTTATTTTAATAATGAGTCAGGGAGGTCTTATGGACAATGAAAGAAACCCAATCAGTTTAAAAATCTATAAAAAGATTGTGAATGGTGCTGGGAGAGAAGGATTCAAATTAATCCTCAGAGGAGAACATTTTTCAGGAAACTCAGACGAAGTTTTTTCTATCGCAGAAGACCTTTTCCTGATGTTAATTGATAAAGATTTTCAGACAGGTGACGAATCTTTAGATTTAAAAATGGGTTTGGCTCAAATATTAAAATGTTACGCGGAGGATACATGGATTCCTTTGCCAGAAGAAAACACTCTTTGCCGATGCTAAAGAGAGCCCTTTGGGGCTCTCTTTCAAATTATAATAACTCCTTAACTGTATTTACAAGGAAACCTTTTTCTCCATTGCGACTTGATATTTTCCCTTGAAGAATAACACATTTGTTGGCTTCCAAAAGATCTCTGTACTCATCAAATACTTTTGGGAAGACCACTACTTCCATGCTATCACTAAAATCAGAGACCTTAACAAAAGCCATTTTGGCCTCTTTTTTTGTTAAAATTAGTTTTACTTCCTCGATAATTCCTGCAATAACCGTTTCTACTCCATCGAGAGTTTTTTCTTTGATGCTTTTTATATTCTTACCCTCTTTTTTTAGGAGTTCCTTGTATTTATCGAGAGGATGTCCTGATATATATAAACCAAGCAATTCTTTTTCCCAAGACAACATGTCTTTTGTTTCTGCTGGCGGAAATTCTTTTAGTTTTAGCTTAGGAATATTAGAGTCGCTTGATAAAAGACCAAACAAAGAATCTTGCTCTTTTGGTTTGTTCGCGTTTTCTTTATTGTAATTAAGTAAGTCAGGTATATTTCCCAAGATCTGACCTCTTTCTTCCAATTTATCCATGGCCCCACACATAGTCAGCGCCTCTAATGATTTTTTATTTAAATTTCTATCCTGGATTCTTTCAAGAAAATCTTCCAGAGATTTGAATTTTCCATTTTTGGCTCTTTCTTCAATAATTATATTAGCGATACCTTCGCCGAAGTTTTTTATAGTTTGTAATCCAAAACGAATAGCTTTCCCCCCTTCATAATCAACAATTGTGAAGTCTGTAAAACTTTCATTAATATCTGGAGGAAGAACAGGAATTTCCATCCTCTTACATTCCGAAATTATTTCGGAGACTTTTTCTGTGTCACCAGAGTCCGCCATAAGTAAGGCGGTTAAATATTCGATAGGGAAGTTAGCCTTCATATAAGAAGTTTCGTAAGCGATTCTTCCGTAACTAGCTGAGTGGGCTTTGTTAAATCCATAGGCCGCGAAGGTTTCGATAGATTCCCAAAGTTCTTTCACTATTTTTTCTTTAAGCCCGTGTTCAAGACAACCTTTATAAAATTTTTCTTTTTGTTCTTGCATCATCTTTGGAATTTTCTTCCCCATTGCTTTACGAAATTTGTCAGCTTCTCCCCAAGTATAACCCGCTAAATTAACAGCAATAAGCATGACGTCATCTTGGTACATAATAACTCCGTAGGTTGGCTCAAGAATAGCTTTTAATTCGGGGTGAAGGTAGGTTACTAGTTCTGGATTGTTTTTTCTTTTAATGTAATCAGGAATAAAAGCCATTGGTCCAGGACGGTATAAAGCTACCATAGCCATTATGTCCCAAATATCTTCTGGTTTTAGTTCTTTTAAGTATTGTGTCATTCCTTGCCCATTTAGTTGGAAGGTCCCCAGTGTTTCTCCTCGGGAGAGCATGTCATAAGTTTTTTTGTCTTCGAGATCAATATTATCTAAGTCAACCTCTACCCCTTCTAATTCTTTCGCTAGGTTAACTGCATTTGAAAGAATTGATAAGTTTTTAATTCCCAAGATATCAAATTTGGGTAAATTGACCACGCCATCACGGTCACCAGTGTACATGTCATATTGAGTAATAATTTTTTCTTCCTTATCAAATTGCACAGGGGAATAGTCATCAATACGAGTAGGGGAAATTAAAACTCCTGCTGCGTGGGTGGAAATGTGTCTTGCACAACCTTCAATTTTTTTTGCATATTTTATTATTTCTTGAACATCTTTATTTTGTTTGTGAAGTTTTCTCAGGTCTTCTTCCATTTCCAAAGCCCTTTCAATTGTCATCGGGAATCCTTGTGACCCCATGGGGATTAACTTTGCTACTTGGTCACCAAGAGAATAGGGAAGCCCCAAAGCTCTAGTTACATCTCTAACAGAACCACGAGCGGCCATTGTTCCAAATGTCCCGATTTGAGCCACTGCTTTTTTCCCATATTTTTTCCTCGCATAATCAATAACATCATCTCTTCGGATGTCTGCGATGTCAATATCTATATCGGGGATGCCGGGTCTTTGAGGATTCATAAACCTCTCAAAGGGTAGCTTTAGCTCTATTGGATTTACTTTTGTAATAAAGTTTAAGTAAGAAACAAGGCTTCCAGCAGCGGAACCTCTTGTATTTGTATATATTCCAGCTCCTTTTGCATATTTTAATAAGTCCGCCACTATCAAGAAGTAAGAAGAGTAACCTTTGTTTTTTATGATTTCTAGTTCGTATTCTATTCGGTCCTCAATTTCTTTTGTTCTTTCAAGCCCTCTTTTTTCTATTCCCGCGTAACTTAGTTTTTTAAGTTGGCTGTCGTAGGTTTCTCCTGCAGGAATATCAATATCAGGGAAAATCCAACTGTCTAAATCTAACTCAAGATTACATAGGTTGGCTATTTTTTCAGTGTTTACCAAAGCTTCAGGAGTGTTCTTAAAATATGTTTGAGCTTGTTTTTGGCTTATAAAAGAAAAGTCATCTTTTTCTCCACCAAAAGAACCTCCCTGGGAAGACTGAATAGACATTAAAATATCCCTAGCTCTTTTGTCATCAGGTTTCAGATAATAAACATCGTGAGCAGCGACAAGCGGGATATTCATTTTTTTTCCAAATGCAATAATTTTTTCTTTTAATTCTATCTGCCCGTTTATTTCTGGATGGTGGGTAAGTTCAAGATAAAAGTTTTCCCCAAATTTTTCTTTATACCAAATCGCAATTTCTTCTGCTTTAGCAAAATTGTTCATTTTTAGTGCTTGAGAAATTTCTCCACTAAAGTGAGGAGAAATACAAACAAGTCCTTCTTTGTAAGTTTCGATTAATTCTTTGTCGATTCTGGGCTTATAATAAAACCCTTCGATTTGAGATTTGGTTACGAGTTTTAGAAAATTTTTATAACCGGCTTCATTTTTTGCGAGCATCACCAAACGACTTCTATAATTATCGATACCTGATTGTTTGTCGTGACGTGTTCTAGCCGCTACATAAAAATCAACACCAAGGATTGGTTTGATACCTTCTTTTTTACAAGTCTTATAAAATTCAATTGCTCCATACATATTTCCGTTGTCGGTTAGAGCCAGAGAAGTCATTCCGTCAGCTTTGGCAGTTTTAACTAAATCAGTGATTTTAGGTAAGGCAGTTAATAAACTGTAATGACTATGGGTGTGGAGATGAGTGAATTCTGGATTCATGGATACATTATAAGGTAAAAGTTAAAAATAAAAAAATAAAAAGTTCAAATCTTCTACTTCTTGGTATTTTGTGGTATCTTTTTAGTGAAACGAAACTCTGGGTAGCCTGTCATGTACCTGCGATGAAGGGTGTGGTGGAATATCCATATCCGAATAGGGAAACCCAATCCGTTCTTTGGATTACTGTGTGTCGGCAAAAATCGCACAGAGTTCCCCCGGGGAAATGCCTAAGTACCTGGGTGGAGATAATGCACCCCGAGTTTTGTTTTTGCCCTCCGTATCGGGGGGCGTTTTTTATTGTATAATTTAAAACAATGCAAAATATAAAATACATGATAGGAATAGACGAAGTTGGGAGAGGTCCGGTGGCGGGTCCTGTGGCTGTCGGGGCAGTTTTAATTTTAAAAGAAAATGAAAAAGAAGTTGCGAAAATATTTTCCGCCGGAGGTGGATCTGCTCCAGGAGGAAAGGGAATAAAAGACTCAAAAAAATTAACTTCCAAAAAACGAAATGAGTGGTTTGAAAAAATGAAAGAAGCAAAACAAGAAAAATTGATTGATTACAAAGTTATTTTTGTTGATAGTGAAAAAATAGATAAGTTCGGAATAGTTCCTTCAATCCAGTCTTGTATCAACCAAGCTCTAAAATCATTAAACTCCCAGGGATCCGGCCCCTGGGAGTTTGGGGAGGAATGTTTGGTTTTGTTGGATGGGGGATTAAAGGCTCCTGAGGAATTTATAAATCAAGAGACCATAATAAAAGGGGATGAGAAAGAAATGTTGATTTCTATGGCCTCTGTTATGGCAAAAGTGACCCGAGACAGTGTTATGTGTAAATTAGCGAAGGATTATCCAGAATACGGTCTTGAGAAGCACAAGGGCTACGGAACGAAATTTCACATGGATGCAATAAAGAAAAAAGGGATGTGTGAAATTCATCGGAGGAGCTATTTGAAGAATTTGGCAAAGTTTTAAAATATATTTTATTTAAAATAGTTTTATGATATAGTCCACTTAGGATTGTTTTTTGAGTTTAATAAACATATGTGCGAGGCACAAAGGAGGAAGGAATGGGAACCAACTTAGGTGAGATTCTGAGGTTTGTCATGTGGAGTGCCATGTGGTTTTTGGCGGGGACAACGATGTTTTTTGGGGTAATTTCATGGGTGAAAGTTTACACAAAAAGAAAGAGACTAGCCTGGTATTTTTTGGGAACTTTCTTTTATCTGTGGTTTATCTTCTGGATCATCATAAATACAAGTACCCTTCATATTGATTTCTTTACTCCGTTCAGTACTACTGTTCTCATGTATTTTTTTGTCGCCCTGATCGCCTTCTTTGCTTTTTGCTTCCTGGAAGTTTTCCCAGTTGGCTATTTTTCCAGAAAGGAAAGAAGAGAAAGAAGGAGGAAAAGAAATTTAGAAAAGAGGCGAGAGGAAAATCGTCGAATCCAAAGATACTGGACAGAGCGTATCTGAGTCCAAGAAGAAAAAATCCCGTGGCCATAAATGGCCACGGGATTTCTAGTTTTAGATTCAGAAAAAAGTTAACCGCTTTGTCCTAGGACAAAGCGGTTTTTTCTTTCAAAAAAGTTAGAAAGAAACAGATAATCTTCCAATGGTAGAGAGATTTATCGTTTTATTTCTTTTCTTCTCCCTTCTTTCTTCTTGCGCTGCTTTTTTCTTGAGTTTTTTTCTTTCAGCCTTTTTGTTTTTTGGTCTTTGTAGGCGTGGCATCTTTTTTCTCCTTTTCTTGCCCAGAATGTGACGGCCAACAAGAAGTATGAGTTTGTCCAAAAAGACGGATAAGAGAGAGATTAGGTGTACAAGATCCATTAAGGTTTCTCATTGGATTCTCCTAAAGAGTGAGTTAATAAAAAACCAAAGAATTACTTTCTAATTTAATTTTTACATAGATATTAAAAAAACTCAAACGGCAATTAAAAAGTTGCTTTTTTAGAAGAAATATAGTAGATTTATGGGTATTGAAAATTAAGTATAAAGTAATTGGTAGTTACTATAAACTATCGATTATAAACTATAAACTACAAAAAATATGTCAGTAAGAATGAGACACACAAAAGGCCAAAAGGGCAATGTAAGATCACACCATGCAATAAAGGCACCTCGTCTTTCAACATGTCAGGATTGTGGGGCTTTTCATTTAAGACACAGAATCTGTGAGACTTGTGGAAAATACAAAGGCAATATGATAATTGATGTTGCTGCTAAAATTACAAAAAAGAATGAAAAGGTAAAAGCGAAAGCAAAGGCTTTAGGCAAAGATTCAAGCAAGGAAGTTAAAAAAGAAGCTGAGGAAACAAAAGTTGTCTCCGCAGAAAATAAGACAAAAAAATAAAAAAAGAATCCGCTCACCGCGGATTTTTTTATTGGTGACATAGAGAGAAAATAATCCCAAAAATTAAATACCGAGGAGTGAACTCTGAGGGTTTGTTATTATCCCCTTTATTTTTTGTTCGTTTTGTGTTAATTTAGATGAATAATAATTTGAATTTCATTAATTTGATATTTTGATATTTTGATTTTACATTTGTAATATGTCAAATAGGCACCTTTCAAGAACAATAGTTTTACAGTCACTCTTTGAGTGGGACTTTGTTGGGCTGGATAATTCTAAGGTAGAAGAAATCCTCACCTACAATACAAAAGAATTTTCCACCGGTTCTTGTGACTTTGAGTTTGCAAGAAAAATTATTGATAATGTCATAGAGAAAAGAGATTTAATTGATGATATTATCGGAAAGGCAGCTCCTCAGTGGCCTTTAGAAAAAATCTCAATAATAGACAGAAATGTTTTAAGAATAGGTATTTCGGAGTTGTTATTTTCTGATAGAAATCAGGTTCCTCCTAAGGTTGCTATAAATGAAGCTATTGAATTGGCAAAAACATTTGGTGGCGATAACAGCGGAAGATTTGTCAGCGGTGTATTAGGAACGATTTATAAAGAATTGGGAGAACCAGATAAAGACCAAAAAACAAAAAATAAAAATCCTATAAAAGATATTCCTTTCGAAGAAATGCCCATAGAAAAGAAATGCGGGGCTGTCGTTTACTCTGTTCATAATGATAATGTTTTTATCGCTCTGGTTCATGACGTCTTTGGTCACTGGACTCTATCAAAAGGGGGCTTGGAAAAAGCTGAGGATGAGAGAGATTGTACGGTAAGAAAAATAAAAGAAGAGATAGGTTTAGACATAGAATTGGGAGAAAAATTAGGGGAAAATGAATATATTGCTTATGACCCAGAAAAAGGAAAGACGCGAAGGCAGGTCCACTATTATTTTGCCAAGAGTGAGCACAAACCGCTTGTTCTGGAAGAAGGAGGGGGGTTGGATCAGGCAAAGTGGTTTAAATTATCAGAGATTTCAGAACTAAATCTTTATAATGATATTTTGCCGATTATTACGAAAGCGATAGAAATTTTAAGTAAGAAAAAAATAAAATTTTAAGTGAAAAACTTCTCTAAATTTTTCTTTATGAACTTTACCCCCACACCTTTTATTGCGTTGCAAAATGCCTAAATATTTATTTAACAATGCTTTGCAATAAAAGGTGTGGGGGTTTATACTACCTCTTATGAATTTCGAAAAATTTGAAAAAGATATAGAAGTAACCTTTAAAAATAAAGAACTATTAAAAAGAGCTTTTACGCATCGTTCTTATGTAAACGAACACGGGGGCTCTTATTGGGACCATAACGAGAGGCTCGAGTTTTTAGGAGACGCGGTTCTTGAATTAGCTACATCTAATTTTTTGTATGAAAAATTTCCTAAAGAAAAGGAGGGGGTTTTAACTTCCTATCGTTCTGCTTTAGTTAACACTGGTACTATTTCTTCTGTTGCTCAAAAACTAGGGATGAATGATTTTCTTTTGTTATCAAGAGGAGAGGCTAAGGATGAAGGACGGGCTAGGCAATTTATTTTAGCTGATGTTTTTGAAGCTGTTATCGGAGCTATCTATTTAGACCAAGGCTATGAAGTAGCTGAAAAATTTATAAAAAATAATATTTTTCCATTAGTAGAAGATGTTGTTAAAAATAAATCATGGCAAGATTCCAAAAGTTTTTTCCAAGAAAAGGCACAGGAAGTTTTTAATATCACTCCTAACTACGAAGTTTTAGAAGAATCTGGACCAGATCATGACAAAAGATTTAAGGTGGGGGTGTTTGTGGGAGAAGAAAAAATCGCCGAAGGGGAGGGAGTATCAAAACAAGAGGCTGAACAAAATGCGGCCATGGAAGGACTAAAGGCGAAAAATTGGGCTTAATTTGTTTCGATAAAAATTCTTTCCATGGGCTTGACAATTTTGTGTAATTTGAGTTATTATTCTTCTCGGAATAATAATTTCTTTACCAGAATGGTTCATATATTATAGGGAGGGACAGTGATGTCTTTTTGGGGTACAAAAGGTGACTCGGAAGCGGGTTTTGCTATCATCATAAAAGAGGCCGGAAAATCTATCTTAATAATCAAGGACCAACCCAAAAATGAAGAGGAATTTGGAACTCCTAAAAGGAAAACCCCTGGTGGTTTCCCTAAGACTCCAGAAGAAAAAGATGAGAAACTCAGCGATTTCGTTTTGAGAAAACAGAGGGATGAGACTGGAGTTTCAGCTATCCATCTCTCCAAAAAAGATGGAAATGACGGAAGAGTACCCCTTTGCTCTGTTTTTATAGAGGGGCACTCAATCCATTTCTTCTTGATGAGGCACTTGTCAGGGGAACCTACCCCTGGCGAAAATATTTTGTCAGCCGAGTTTTTCTCGGTTGAAGAAGTCCGCTCAATGATCGAAAGCGATGCTTTTCTTCGAAATCATCGAATCGCTCTTGAGTATTTTTTGTCTCTGGGACTTAACGACATCGAAAATATTAACCCTGCTCTTTTCGGGAAAACATTTTCCCCAAACTGACCCCTAAGAGGTCAAAATCCCCGATCGCTTGCGACCGGGGGTTTTTAATTTAAATATTCAAACAAATTTCTCCCGCTACTTCTTTTATTAAGCCTTTTATTTCCATTATCGAAATCAAAGTATTTATTTCAGAAGCTGACATCTCTGATTTTTGAATTAATTCATCCCGGGATATTGGCTCAAATAATAATTCAATAATACTTTTTTCTTCAGCAGAGCAATTTTCTAACTCTAATTTCTTTTGACCTGAATCATCTTTGGTTTGGAAACCGAGTAAGTCTAATAGGTCTTCGCTAGATGTAATCGGAGTGGCTCCCTGAGAAAGTAATTTATTGGATCCTTTGGCTCCGTTTGAAAAAATTGAAGCAGGGACCGCACAAACTTCTTTGTTGTAATCAACACCCATTCTCGCTGTTATTAATGTTCCAGATTTTTCGCTTGCTTCTATAATTAAAATAACATCAGACAGTCCTGCCATGATTCTGTTCCTCTGGGGAAAGCTCCAAACCGTAGCTCTAAAATCTGGTTCAAATTCAGACAACAAACACCCTCCTGATTGGACAATTTCATCAGCTAATTTTTTGTTTATACTGGGATAAATAACAGAAGAATTTAGCCCGGACCCAGGGACAGCAATGCTTTTTAATTTTGCCTCTAAGGCGCTTTTATGAGCAATAGAGTCTATTCCGATAGCTAAACCAGATATGATTGTAACGTCGCAACCCCTTAATCCAGAAATTATTTTTTCGCAGGCTTCTTTCCCATAATTTGTATATTTCCTCGACCCCACTACTGCTACAAATTTAGAATTTTCCCAATCTGGTAAATTACCTCTAATAAAAAGTTGTTTAGGAGGTTGAGGGATTTCCAAAAGTTTTTCAGGAAAGTCTTGTTTAGATAATTTTATAATTTCTCCACTCATTTAAAATATTATAGCAAATAGAAATGAATCGAGAATCTCGAATTGTGAATCCCATTAAAAATAAGAAATTAAAAATTTCTATAATTTTTAACGGGATGAATCATGAATAAAATAAATTCTGATAAAAATGACGACCGTCATTTTTATCAGAATTTATTTGTTTTGATTTATTTTAAAATAGTTTTCTGCCAAATCTCTACGGTCGTATGGATTTGGCAGAAGATTCTTTGCCCCTTGTTGTCTTTGCGAGAGCGAAGCTCGAAGCCCGCCCGCAACGCCTGAGCAAGCTCATCCTTGCGATGGCGGGCGTGGCAATCCAGAAATGGCTTAAATAATCATAAGTTATAAATAAAGAAAAATTAGTACACTAAATCCACGACCGTAGATTTAGTGTACTTTGTATTGTATAGACAAACCAAACTATTTATGGCAAGATAACGGCACGAATTCGAATTGGTCGAATTCTAAATCTGTCCGACGGCAAAGACAATATACTTAATGGAGTAAATGCGAGTTCTACTCGGTATTACCCTTAAGACAATTGCTTAGATCGAAAGACTGAATTTCACTTTAGGAGGTTGTGCTATGATGCACCCCGCTAGTTCTACAGTAGTTAGTTCTTTGATAAATCGGTTAGGGGATTTTTTGCGAAGATGTTTCGCAAGAAGTTACGTCGTTAAGGCAGAAGGGAATTCTCCCAAAACTCATGATTTTCGGCGGTGTCCAGAGTGTGGACATTTTGTTCAAAAATTAAATTTTAAGGAAGGGGCGGAGAGTTGTGAAAAATGTGGAAGGGTCCTTGGTATTAATGGTGAGTATAAAGATGGTAAAGACAGAATTTTTGTCTTACAAAAACCTCTTTACTCACCGAGAGTTTTCTGGAGAATTGCTTCCTACCTTATTATTTGGATGGTAACATTTGTGATTTCTGAATACCATTCATTTGTTCCTGAAAAAAATGAATTGTTTGATCAAGTGTTTGTTCTCACCCTTCTGGTATTTGTCCCTATTTTTATTCAGCTTTATTTTTTTCTTCATGCTTCAGAACTAAAAGATGTTATGTTTAATATGAAGCTCTTGATTTTAAACTTATCAATTTGTGCTGTTTTTTTTCCGGCGGTTTCTGTGCTGGGTGGAAATTGGGTTTTTCGCTGGACCGAAGTTCCAACCCAAATCGAATGGGAAACTCAACAAGAAGAGGAGGCTGTAGCAAAGTTTGAAACATTGGAAGGAGCAGAGGCGGTTCGGTTTGCTTTCCAAAAAATAGATGAGCTCAAAGTCCCAGGGAAATGGTTCGACAGAGCTACTGAATCTTACATGGAAGCTCTCTCCTTTGATTTTCCTGCGACATATACTGAGTTCAGAGCATCTTCGGGTAGTTTAGGAAATCAATTCTTCAAAGGACCTATTACCGGGGATGATATTCAAGAGATAGTTCGTCTTTATGTAGACTATCTTTTAAAAATTGATGTTTCAAAAATTGATGAAAGAATAAGTTTGGAAGATCAATGTAATAATGATCCTTTCAATCTTCTTACAGCAAAGACGCTGAAAGAACACCCAGAGATCTCGGAATTGTGCCAACAAGTTCTCTAAACCCTAACCAGTTTGTTCTCGAAGCCTTGCGGGGGTTAAATCCCCCCAAGGCTTTTTTTTGTATATCTGAATTTTATTTGATATGGAAATGGGGATAAAAGAAATGCTGTAAACTGTAGGCTGTCAGCTGTAATCTTCTCTTTTGCTTGCTTTTTGGTTTTTTAAAATCTAATATTTAAATTGGGATGGTACTCGCAAAATAATAAAAAAGGTGATAGCCATGAATAATAAAGGTAAGGATGATTTAAAAAAGAAAGGAGAAATTGTTCCCATAGCAGAAGGGAAAAGAATAAAGAGAGAAAGGGAAGAGAATGAAATTATAAAAAGGATCATCGCCTATGCAAAGAAGCTTGATTGGTAAGCCGTGCAAACCCTCTGGGGTTTGCACGGCTGTTTTTATTCCATAATTTCTGATAATATATTTAAATAGTATTATTGATGAAATTTAGCCAAAGTTAAATTCCACTTGATACTTTCTACTTATTACTTATTACTAAGCGAAGCGCCTATGTTAGACATAAAATTCATACGAGAAAATAAAGATTTAATTCAATCAGGTGCTAAAAAAAAGCACATTGATTTTGACGTAAACAAGCTTTTAGAAGTTGATGACAAAAGAAAAGAGATTATTTCTAAAGTTGATGAAATGAGGGCTGAGCAAAATTTAGTTACTGATAAGATTTCACTAGTTTCAGAAAATGAAAGAGGGGAGATGATTGAAAAATCAAAAGAAATAAAGGCAAATTTACAAAAACAAGAGGAAACGATGAAAGAAGTCATGAAAGAATGGCAACTTTTGATGTTGCAGGTGCCTAACATACCAGATATGTCTGTTCCCGATGGTGTCTCTGACGAGGAAAATCAAGAAATAAAAAGTTGGGGAGAAAAAACAAGATTTGATTTTGAACCCAAAAGTCATGTTGATATTATGACCAATTTAGAGATGGTGGATTTTGAAAGAGGTTCTAAAATTCATGGTTTTCGGGGTTATTATTTATTGAATGACGGGGCAAGACTTTCTTGGGCGATTTGGAATTATGCCAATGAATTTTTTGGCCAAAAGGGTTTTATTCCAATGCTTCCACCAGCGATTGTTAAAAAAGAAAATCTTTATGGAACAGGGCACCTTCCTAATGATGCTGAAGACGTTTACAATACCCAGGACGATGACTATTTGATTGGTACTGCAGAAATCCCTGTAACTGGCTTTCATTCAGGTGAAGTTTTAAAGCAAGAAGAGTTGCCTAAAAAGTATTTAGGATTTTCCCCTTGTTTTAGAAGAGAAGCGGGTAGTTATGGAAAGGATACAAAAGGGCTTATCCGAGTACAAGAATTTTATAAAGTTGAACAAGTCATTTTATGTGAAGCTAGTCATCAGGAATCTGTAAAATGGCATGAGTGGATAAATAGAAATACAGAAGAATTTATTGAATCTTTGGGCATTCCATATCACACAGTAATAAATTGCGGGGGTGATTTGGGTCAAGGACAAGTTAAAAAATACGATATTGAGCTTTGGGTTCCGTTGGAAAATAAATACAGAGAAATTTCTTCCGCTTCCTACTTCCATGATTTTCAGGCGAGAAGATTTAATATTAAATACAAAGACCAGGACGGTAAGTCAAAATATGTTCACACATTAAATTCTACGGCAATTCCAACTCCAAGAATTTTAGTTTCCCTAGTAGAAAATTTTCAACAAGCAGATGGTTCAATAAAAATTCCAGAAGTGTTACGGAAATATATGAATAAAGAAATTATTTCAAAAGAGAAATAATTTCAAAAACTAAAGACCAAAGAAATAGGACAACATAGAAACAAAAACAGACGGATTTTACTTTTAGTAAAATCCGTCTGTTTTTAGGTTTCTTTGTTCTTCTGTTATAATATCCCGTATGGTTAGATACCAATCATCAAAATTAGCTGAAGAGAGAAAAAAACAGCTGTTGTGGAAATCAGCTTTGGTAGCCATTATTTTTATTTCTTTAGTTTTTTTTATTTCCCAATTTTTTAAACTAGATTATTTTGCTATAAAAATTATAAATATAGAAGGGAATGAGGTTATAAGAGAAAGCACATTAGTAGAAAATATAAAAAATGAAATTTCAAAAAATTATTTGTGGATTTTCCCTAAAAAAAATAGTTTGTTCTATCCGAGATATTTAGTAAAAGAAAAGCTACTGCATGATTTCCCTAGAATCTTGGAGCTTAATTTAAATTTGGATCTCCCGAGTACTCTAGATGTCTCTTTAAAGGAAAGGGAACCTCATGTCTTGTGGTGCAAGTCTAAAATTGATGAGGAGTCAGAAGAGGGTGGAGAAATATGTTTTTTTGCTGATAAGGATGGTTTAATTTTTGATGCTTCTCCTAATTTTTCTAATAATATTTTCTTTAAATATTACACTAATTTGGGGGTTCAACCTCTAAATAGTAGAGACTTGGGAGTCGAACTCCCAAGTTGGGATGATTGGGAGGTTGAATTTCCAAAAAGTAAGCCAAACATTTTAGAGGAAGAGAAGTTTAAGGAAATCGACTCTTTTGTTAGTTTCTTGGATGGGCTAGAACTTAATCCTTATGAACTTTCAGAAAACGGAAAAAGTTATGAAATATATTTTGGCTCTGGGGGTAAAATAATTCTTAGCGATACCCAAATAATTCGAGAAGCAATGGAAAATTTTCAAGCAATTTTGAATATGGAGGAATTTGCTGAGAAAGATAATATTTTCAAAGTAGAATATTTTGATTTGAGATTTGGAAATAAAGTATTTTATAAATAAATCTATAATTAGGTAAAAAAAAGTTGCAGCCCCCTTTCGGGTACTGCAACTTGGATGTCTCGACAAGAGACAACAGCTAATCGTTTGCTAGTCGAAGTTCCCCCTCGGCTTGGTTAGGAAAAAAAGAAACCCTGGTATCCATTTCAAGATAGCCAAAAATGACCATTTTCCCATAATGACAAGGGCAAAAGACTGGAGCAACGCCGATCATTCTGAAGATTCTTCCGTTGGTGTCTTCGGCCAGGTCCTCGGACCGGAAATCCTTCAAAAATGGTTGGGGAATATTTTGGAAGGCTTGGGGTGAATTATCAAGGTCTATTTTTTCTCCAGTCTGGGTAATCTTTTGTATCATGATTGGGGGTCTCCTTTACGGGCAAAGCTGAAGGATTTATATTGAACTATGTTTCCTCTCGTGATACTATCAGAAAGAAATAAAAAAGACAACATGTTAAAAAACTTTTGGAAAAAACTAAAAAAACCCTTTTTTGTATTAGCCCCCATGTTAGATGTTACAGATACGGCTTTTCGGCAAATTATTGCAAAATATGGAAAACCAGATGTTTTTTGGACGGAATTTGTGTCGGTGGATGGTTTATGTTCAGAAGAAGGAAGGGAAAAACTAAAAAAGAGTTTATTACAGTTTGATGAAAGTGAAAGGCCAATCGTTGCCCAAATTTTTGGTTCAAAACCAGAAAATTTTGAAAAAAGTGCCAAAATGATTGCAGAACTTGGTTTTGATGGGATTGATATAAATATGGGTTGTCCCCAGAGGAATATCTTAAAGCAAGGGGCTGGCTCTGAATTAATAAAAACTCCGGGATTAGCGAGAGAAATTATTCGAGCGACAAAAAAAGGAGCCGGGAGTTTACCCGTATCGGTTAAAACCCGAATTGGCTATAATAAAAACGAAGTAGAAACTTGGATTTCCGCTATTTTAGAAGAAGAACCTGTTGTTTTGACTATTCACGGAAGAACAAAAAAAGAAATGTCGAAAGCACCAGCCGATTGGGACACTATCAAACGAGGAAGAGAAATAAGGGATGAAATGAAAAGTAAAACGTTGATTATAGGAAACGGGGATGTTTCTAATGTTGATGAAGCTCAAAAGCGAGTTGAAGAGACAGGGGTAGATGGAATAATGATTGGCAGGGGAATTTTTGGTAATCCGTGGTTGTTCTCGGAAATTGATTGGGGTAATCTTCCAGTAAGAGAAAAATTGAAGGTAGCTTTAGAACATACAAAATTATTTGAAAAAATTTTTGGGGAAACAAAAGAAAATAAAAAAATTTTTGGGAAAAGGGCTAGAAATTTTGCATTAATGAAAAAACACTACAAGGCTTATATAAATGGTTTCGAAGGAGCAAAAGAATTAAGAGTAAAATTAATGGGAACTAATAGCGTTGAAGAAGTCGAAAAAATAATAGCAAAAGAAGTTAAAAGATTGGAAAAATAAACCCGTTGTGGTATATTTTTGGGAGAAGAAGTTATTCCATTCAAAAAGGAAAAAAGGAGTGTAAGATGCTGGTAATCATCACAGAAGACAAACAATTAGGACCGTTTATCCGAATTGGGATTGGGATGAGTCTTTATTTGAGACAGTGCCCCGCAATTTTTTTGCAGAAAGCCCTCGAGGAAGCTCACTCGAGGAAACGAAAAGGATTCATGGCTGCATCTCTCATAAAAGGAGAACTAAAAAAAAGACCTGACAAGCGGAATTTCTAGCTCCAAAGTCGAAAAAGCCCTCCCCAGAAATGGGGTGGGCTTTTCAAATTTTAGATAAATTTGTTATTATAGATGAGAAGTAAAAAGTAATATAAATAAAAAATATGAGTGAAAAGATAAAAAGTATTTCAGCAGAAGAATTTAAAGAAAAATTAGGGTCAGGTGAGTTTATTTTAGTTGATGTTCGAGCACAATCAGAACATGACCAAATCAAAATTGCTGAGTCGATTGTGGTTGATGTGACCAGTTCAGATTTTTTAGAAAATTTAAAAAAACTAGATAAAAGCAAGAAATATTTAATTTATTGTGCTAGCGGAGCCAGATCAGGACACACACTAAGTATTATGGAAGAAGAAGGCTTTGCGGAGGCTTATGACTTGGATGGAGGAATAATGAATTACGAGTAAATGGGAAGTTATTTCTTAAAGTTTTTTATTGCTTGAAAAAATATTTATTTGGGGTAGTATTGTATTTAGAGAGCACTTTTATCAAAATTTTTTGTTGAGGAGGGACAACGATTAGAAAAAAGAGCGGGGGACAAAAATAACAGTAATCTTTAAATTAGGGAAAAGCTTATGGCGCCGTCTGAGTCTGACCAAAATGAAAATGGAGAGTTCGAAATCTTGGGCCTATCTCAATTATTTGATGACACCGTGTCCTTGAAAAGAAAGTCTTCTCCTACAACAGGAAGACAAAATTCTGAGGTGCCAACCTTCAAAGAGGATGAGCAGTATTGGATGGGGCTTTGCTGCGGTGGCAATCAATAGCGGTCTGGGGGCCAACAAGAGGGGGTGTGCTGATGGCACGCCCCCGTTTATGTTTTTACTTTCCACAATGAGGTTGTTATAATAAAAACCAATGAATACAAAAAAAGAACAGACAGTTTTATATCGAAAGTATCGCCCGCAAAATTTTAAAGAGGTTTTGGGGCAAGACCCGATTATTAAGACTTTGGGAGGAGCTATAAATCTGGGAAATATTTCTCACGCTTATTTATTTTCTGGGACTAGAGGAACTGGGAAAACGAGCATAGCAAGAATTTTTGCAAGTGAAATTGGATGTTCTGGTAATGACATGTATGAAATAGATGCAGCCTCTAACCGGGGAATTGATGATATCAGAGAATTGAGAGACTCAGTTAATATTTTGCCATTCGAATCTCCTTATAAAGTTTATATTATCGACGAAGTTCATATGCTTACCAAAGAAGCTTTCAATGCGCTCCTTAAAACATTGGAAGAACCTCCTAGCCATGTAATTTTTATATTAGCAACGACAGAAATAGAAAAACTTCCTAGTACCATTGTTTCTCGTTGCCAAAGTTTCTCATTCAAAAAACCCGCCCAGAATATTTTAAAAGAGTTAGTCCTTGATATTGCTAAGAAAGAAAAATTTAAACTTGAATCAGCTTCAGCCGATTTGATTGCTGTTTTGGGAGACGGTTCTTTCCGTGACACTCTCGGGATTTTACAAAAAGTAATTAGTTCTTCAGAAGATTCAAAAATTAGTATTGATGAGGTGGAAATGGTAACCGGAGCCCCAAAGGGCGGGCTAGTAAATGATTTTATCTCTTCGATTGATATTCTTGAGGCAGATAATGGTTTGGTAGCAATAAATAAAGCAGTTGGAAACAATGTTGATATGAAAATTTTTGCAAAACTTATTTTGCATAAATTAAGGGCAGTTTTGCTTTTGCGATTTGCAAAAGATATGCATAAAATTATTCAATCAGAATTTTCTGAAAATGATTTCAAATTCATCCAAGGATTGGCAGAGAAAACTGATTCAAAGATTTCCTCCAACACAATAAAAGAAATGCTGGAAACTTATGAACAGATAGGGAAATCTTATCTTCCTCAATTACCACTAGAGTTGGTATTAATTAAGCTTGTGGCTGGGAGTGAGTAGTTGGTAGAGAAGTTTACGGTTTACAGTTTACAGGAAAAAGACGACGATAAGCTTCGCTGCTCGTCGTCTTTGCGAGAGCTTTAGCTCGAAGCAATCCAGAAATAAAAATTTAAAAATCAGGTGTTTTCAATTCAATTTTTCCAACACTATTCCAGATTTCGGATTTTTCATCTTGTTTGTATAAATAGATAAACTTACAGACAAAGGATAAATTTTCTTTTATATCAACCAACTCATTTTTTATTTTATCAAATTCTTCAACTGGGATTTTTGAAACAATGGTCATGTGTGGGGTAAAGCTATCTGCTGAAAGTGTATAATCAGCAGGAACATCTTCAACGTTCCCAGACAAAGAAGTAATAGTTTTTGAAAATGTTTCTTTTAAGTAATCTGAAGATTTTTTATCTGGCGCAAAATAGGCGACATTATTATTTCCTTCAAAATAATCCACAGAATCAAAGTTTAAATTAAAAGAGGGGGTTTCGCAAAAGGTTTTATTTAAAAGATTTAACATTTTTTCCTCAGATATTTGTTGTAAATGAAAAGGAGGGTAAATTGTAATATGAGGAGGAATTTTGTCGGAAGCATCTTTTGAGTATTTATTCCTATATTTATTTACTGTATTCGCAACATTTTCTGGTGGGATGATTGTGATTAAGTATGAGTTCATATAGTTCAAATAATAGCAGAATCCAATCATCCCCGAAAGAGGTTCACAAAAGTCATTTTTTTGTGTATTATTCTTAAATATTGCGAGATCGTCTAAAGGTAGGACACTGGTTTTTGGTACCAGGTATCTAGGTTCGAGTCCTAGTCTCGCAGCAACGATAATCCAAAATACCGATTGAGGTATTTTGGATTAGCGTCTTTGTTGAGGGACTAGGACTCGAAAAGCGCAGGAAAAGAAAAATTTATTTAATTTTTCACTTTTCCGAGCTGGGGCCGAAGGTTCTTAGATTTTTACGAGCGAAGCGAAGTAAAAAGCTTAGAAACCTGTGGCCGAGTCCTAGTCTCGCAGCATAAAATAGTTAGACCCTGAGCGATGAGCTTAGGGTCTTACTATTTTACCTGACGGACTAGGACTCGAAAAGAGCGAAACATATTTTTTCGTAATGAAGTGAAGAAAAAATTTGAGCGACGTGACGACGAGTTCTTAACAAAAATGAGTCCACAGGATGAAATTTTTGTTTAGAACTGGAAGTCGAGTCCTAGCTTTCTAAAAACAAAAGAAAGTGACTCAGAAAACCTAATTAGTGTATAATTGCATGATGAAACGCTTTTTCTACATACTTTACAAGGGCATTGCTTGGGGTTTGGTGTTTTTGATTATATTCATTATTATCACCAATATAACTATTTATTCAGAAACAAAACCGTATATTTATGACGATGTTATAAAGTCTCCGAATGCAGAAGTAGTACTAATCCCCGGGGCAGCTATTTTGGAAAGTGGGGCACTCTCGTCTATTTTCATAGACAGAGTAGATTTTGCTATTAAATTGTATGAAGCGAAAAAAGTGAAAAAGATTCTTGTCTCTGGCGATAATAGCACCGAAAGCCATAATGAAGTGAATCCAGTTCGTCTATACCTATTAAAAAAAGGTATTCCAGACCAGGATATTTTCCTTGATCACGCAGGTTTTGACACGTATAGCTCTATGTATCGTGCCCAGAGCATTTTCGGAGTTACTTCTGTAATTATCACGACTCAGTCATTTCATTTACCCCGTTCCGTATTTATCGCACGAGAAGAAGGAATGGAAGCCTATGGAGTAAACGCTGATGTCGGACATATTCTACTCCGCAATTATCTCCGCGAAATACTTGCCAACGAGAAGGCCTTTTTTGATTTGTTGATTCACCGAAAACCTAAATATTTAGGCGAGAAAATTCCCATTACTGGAGATGGAAGAAATTATCCGTAAGAGTGCCTCTTTTGCAAAGCAAAACGTTCGAGTCTTAACACTGGATATGCTAAAATCTATTTATTGAATAACAATAAATTATGAACAAATTAAAAAATATATTTCTAACTATTCTTCTGCTCATGCTTGTTTTTTTATTCCGAGAACCGCTGAAAACACAATGGGAAATTGTAAGTGAGATTCTTTACCCATGCAAAAATCCAATTGCTTATTCGGTGGGAGCTTTTGATACACGATTTGGGATATCCGAGGAAGATTTTTTGAAGGCAATTAAAGAAGCTGAAGCTATTTGGGAAGAACCAATTGGTAGAGAACTTTTTTCTTATGAGTTAGGCGGGAATTTAAAGGTTAATTTAATTTATGACTATCGACAAGATGCCACACAGACATTACAAGAATTAGGGCTAACCGTGGACCAGAGCAAGGCTTCTTACAATGAAATTGAAAAACGTTATGAATTGATGGTTTCTCAATTTGAAAAAAATAAAAGTATCTTTACATCTCGCGCGGCAAATTTCGAATTATCAAAAAAAACTTATGAAGATGCCGTTAAACAGGCGAATCGCCAAAGGAATGTATCTCAGAAAGAAATTGACCGCTTAGGTGCAGAAAGAGACTCTCTTGAAAATGAAATTGAAATTTTAAATGAAATGCAGGCAGACTTACAAAAAGAGGCCGATGATATTAATGTTATTGCCGGTGTTCTAAACAATTTAGCAAAAACTCTAAATCTAAACATTGCTCGCTATAATGATGTGGGTGAGGTTTTCAGCGAAGAGTTTACCCAAGGAGTGTATGAAAGTCACGGGAAAGGAGAGGGAATTACTGTTTTTCAATACTTTACCTATGACAAACTAGTTCGAGTATTAGCCCACGAGTTAGGGCACGCTCTTTCTCTTGACCACCTTGATGACCCAGAGTCAATAATGTATTGGCTAAGCGAAGGAGATAATAATGTAATTACAACCAGTGACCTTCTCGCCATAAAAACTCGTTGTGGAATTGAATAATTTTTCATTATCTTGAATTTGACTTATACCCCTAGGGGGGTATAATTAAAGTATTATAAAATAATTTTAAAAAATATATGATGTATTATTATAATGATTTCTATCCTTTACATCTGTTTGGATTTGGACATATTTTTATGTTTTTATTTTGGGCGGGGATTATCTACGGGGCTTTTCTTTTGTTTAAACACAAAGGACCAAAGCACTCTCACGAAGATCACGCTATAAAAATTCTTAAAGAAAGATATGCAAAGGGTGAAATAACAAAAGAACAATTTGATAATATAAAAAAAGATTTACAGTAAATATGAATTTAACAAAACAAAAACTTATTCGTCGGTTAAAGCTTATTGAAGGACAGGTGCGAGGATTACAAAAAATGATTGATAATGATACTTATTGTATTGATGTAATTGCTCAAACCTCCGCTGTTAAACAAGGGCTCTCTAATGTAGAAGACCTTCTTCTTGAAGGGCATTTAAGCAGTTGTGTTTTGAGACAAGTAAAAGAAGGGAAAACTGAGCAAGCTAAAGCAGAAATCCTCAAAGTTTATAAATTAAAACGTAAATAAAAATATGCAAAAGAAAACATACAAAATAAAAGGGATGCATTGTGCTTCTTGCGCAGGCATAATAGAGAAAACTTTTAAAAAAACTGACGGTGTTGAATTTGCAGAAGTAAATTATGGAACAGAAGCGGTTAAAATTACTTTTGATGAAAAAAAAGTTGATCCTCATAACCTTTCTCAAAAAATAGAAAAACTTGGATACTCACTAGATCTTCCAACTGCTGAAGAAATGAACATGAGTGCCGATGAACACAGCGCCCATCTTGGAATGAACCAATCGAAACAAGAAAAACTTTCAGAAATTAAAGATATGAAAATGAAAGTTATTTCAGCACTTCCTCTTGCTGTTATCGCTATTTTTATTATGACTTGGGATATTCTCTCCCAATATAATATTGTCACCATGATGAGTCCTATACTTGGTAATCTTTTTCATTACCTTTTACCTTTAATGGCAACCTATACACTTTTTGTGGTGGGGAAACCTTACTTACTAGGTTTTTACAGATTTCTTCGCTATGGCAAAGCAAACATGGATAGCCTTATTGGAATTGGTACAGTGGCCGCTTACCTCTACAGTTTTACCGTGACCGCTTTCGCTGATGTCCTTCGTCCTTTTTTAAATGTTGAACATACATACTTTGATGTAACCATTGTTGTTATCACGTTTATTGCTCTTGGAAAATATCTAGAAGCTCGTTCAAAAATAAAAACAGGAGATGCTATTGAAAAGCTTATCAATCTTCAAGCAAAGACTGCCTTAGTAATTTGGGAAGGAAAAGAAATTGAGGTTTCAGTAAACGAAGTGAAGCATGGAGATTTTATTATTGTAAAACCTGGAGCCAAAATCCCCGTTGATGGAGTAATAACGGAAGGGTCATCCTTCGTAGATGAATCAATGGTTACAGGGGAGCCCATGCCAGCCCAAAAAAAAGTTGGGAATGATATTGTCGCGGGAACAATAAATACAACTGGGTCATTTATTTTTAAAGCAACCAAAGTTGGTTCAGAAACTTTACTCGCACAAATTATTAAAATGGTAGAAGAGGCACAAGGAAGCAAAGCCCCTATTCAGGCTCTTGCAGATAAAATCTCAAGCATTTTTGTCCCCATTGTCCTTGTTATTGCTTTTGTTACTCTTGGTGTGTGGATTCTGTTTGGCACTAGTACACTGGGGTTTTCGCAGGCACTTTCATCTGGGCTAGTTTCATTTGTGGCAGTGTTAATTATTGCTTGTCCTTGTGCCCTAGGATTGGCTACACCAACCGCAATTATCGTAGGGGTAGGTAAGGGGGCTAAAGAAGGAATCCTGATAAAAGACGCAGCTACGCTAGAAAAACTTCATAAAGTAGACACTGTTGTTGTTGATAAAACAGGGACAATAACCGTAGGGAAGCCCACTCTGGTTGATATTCAAAATCTTTCCGATTTAAAAGAAGTTGAATTTATGTCAATTCTTGCATCACTCGAGAAAAAATCTGAGCATCCAATTGCTGACGCAATTGGAAGTTATGCCCAGAAAAAAAACCTTAAACTTGAAGAAGTTTCAAACTTTGAAAGTATTCAAGGAAAGGGACTTAAAGGTTTAATAAAAAATATTGAATATTATGTCGGCAATGTAAAACTTATAAAAGACCTCGGTGTAGAATTTGATACTTCGAAAATTGAACAATTTACTGTGCAAGGAAAGACTCCCGTAATTATTACTACTAAAGAAAAAGTTTTAGGCTTTGTGATGGTTTCTGATGAGGTAAAGGTAGAATCAAAGCAGGCAATTACTGACTTGCACAAGCTAGGAATAAAAATTGTAATGCTTACAGGAGATGACGAAAAGGCAGCAAAACATATGGCCTTTCTTGTTGGTATCGATAGTGTTGTAGCTAATGTCTTACCAAAAGATAAGCTTAAAAAAATAAAAGAATTACAGTCCCAAGGAAAAGTTGTTGCTATGGCGGGGGATGGTGTGAATGATGCTCCGGCTTTGGCCCAAGCTGATGTGGGAATTGCGATGGGGACAGGTACTGATGTTGCTATTGAATCGGCTGGCATTACACTTCTTGATGGAGATATTTCAAAACTAGTAAAAGCAATCAAGCTTTCTAAAATAACTATGCGAGGAATTAAGCAAAACCTTTTCTGGGCATTTTTTTACAACATAGTTGGAATTCCTCTTGCCGCCGGAATATTTTACCCAATTTTCGGATGGCTCTTGAACCCTGTTTTTGCTGGACTTGCCATGGCCTTATCAAGTGTCTCTGTGGTATCAAACTCACTTAGAATTAAAACTAAAAAATTATAGTTATTAATTATGAATAATAAAACACAAAAATACACATTTCACGTCCAAGGCATGCATTGCAAGTCGTGTGTCCTTCTGACAGAAAGTGAACTTGGAGATTTGCCAAATATTACTCATGTAAAATCTGATCTCAAAAATAACTCAGTTGAAGTGATTGGGGATTTTGGAGAAAAAACCACAGAGCAAATCGCGGAGGATCTAACTGTGCCATTAAAATCTCATGGATATACTGTCTCGATAGAAAAACAAAAACAAGAAAGAAAATGGTCTGAGTTCAAGATAGCTATACCAATCGCTCTGGTGTTTGCTGTACTATTTATTATCTTACAAAAAATAGGATTAGTGAATCTTGTTAATGCTAGCGAAGTTACTTATGGTACAGCCTTCGTTATTGGCATTATCGCCTCACTTTCTACCTGCATGGCTGTAGTGGGAGGATTAGTCCTTTCCATGTCTGCCACTTTTGCTAAAGAAGGAGACAAAGTTAAACCACAGCTTATGTTTCATGGAGGAAGGCTCGCTTCCTTTTTTGTGCTTGGCGGAGTAATTGGGACAATCGGTTCAGCCTTTACTCTAAACATTTCAATGACATTTACTTTGAGTTTTTTGGTCGGAATAATTATGCTTATTTTAGGGATTAATCTTCTTGATATTTTTCATTGGGCAAAGAAAACACAATTATCAATGCCGAAATTTATTTCAAAACGTGCCCATGGCGTTTCAAAATTTAATCATACACTAACACCTATTCTTGTAGGTGTTGCCACTTTCTTCTTACCATGTGGATTTACCCAATCAATGCAGTTTTACACATTGACAACAGGAAGTTTTTTAAATGGAGGATTAACCATGCTAGCGTTTGCTCTTGGGACACTCCCTGTTCTTGCTTTGGTAAGTTTTAGTTCGTTTAGTATACAAAATAGCTCAAAATCAGGAATCTTCTTTAAAAGTGCCGGCCTTGTGGTAATTATGTTTGCTCTCTTCAATATCATTAATAGTTTGGTGGTAATTGGGTTTATTCCTCCAGTTTTTAATTTTTAGTATAATTATATTTATGAAAGCAACAAGCATATCAATAATAATCGTTATTGTTCTTATAGTAGGAGGTGTCCTTATATTAAACAAAAATACTGCTGAGATTAAACCAACAATTAATGCAAATAATGTGACTATCGTTGACGGTAAGCAAATTATAGAAATCAACGCAAAAGGAGGATACCAGCCACAAAAAAGTGTCGCCAAAGAAGGAATACCAACTATTATTCGATTTAATACAAACGGAACTTTTGATTGCTCCTCTTTCGTGAGTATTCCAAATATGGGTATAAGTAAAAATCTTCCTCAGTCTGGTATCACTGATATTGATATTGGAACACACACAGTTTCCACACTTAATGGGGCCTGTGGAATGGGGATGTATCCTTTTGAAGTTGAATTCACACCTTAACTTATTTTAAAAAATAATCTTTAATAAATTTTAAAAAAATATCATGAATAAAAATCAAATAAAAAATATATTTTTCATCACAGTTATTGTTTTGGGGTTTGGTTATTTTTTAACTATGAATAGCAACAGCGGAACTACCGGAGCAGGTTCTCACGACGATGACGTTGTGAAAAGTTACGAAATTTATCCAGGAGATGTGGTTGAAAAAATTAAAAATAACGAAGAAATTATTTTATTAGATGTGAGAACTCTAGAAGAATACGCGGAAGTACACTTACAAAATGCTCTGCTTCTTCCTGTTCAGGAATTGTCTCAGCAGTCGCTCTCATATATTGGATTAGGGGAAGAATCAAAAAACAAAGAAATAATGATTTATTGTCGGAGTGGTTCACGAAGCAAGACAGCCTACGATATTATGAAATCTCTTGGGTACACAAATATTAAAAGCATTGCTGGCGGGATGACTCACTGGGAGGAAGATAATTATCCTTATACCGAGATGGGAACTTACAATGGAAAAAAAACTCCAAAGAAAGGAAACGGAGGGGAAGTATCAGAAACTAGTCCCAAAATAACTATTGACCGTACATTTCAAGACTTAGGAGTTGTTCCACAATACGGAGATATTATAGATACGACATTTATAATAAAAAACATTGGAAAAGAAATTCTTACCATAGGAGATATCACCACGAGTTGTAGTTGCACCTCTGCGAAAGTAGCTTCAAAAACGGTTCCTGCGGGAGAAGAAACAATATTAAAGGTCTCTTTTAACCCAAATTTTCATAAAGAACCAGCTGGTGTCTTTAAAAGAACTGTTTTTATTCCTACCAATGACCCAACTAGCCCAGAAACAGAAGTTACTATCCAACTTGATATAAACGAAGGAATTTAATTAAATATTTTTACAAAAATCACAGTGGTAAAGCTACTGTGATTTTTTTAAAAATAAAAAAAAGAATACCCTTCTCGGAAACCGAGAAGGGCATAAACCTGCAGATCATGTTAAATTCCTAAGAACTGTTGTCCGAATTTGAACTTTGTGGTTAACCCTTGTCTTCGGCGCTGGCGGCGATTGCCCCAAGGAGAAGGGCCCCTAGTGCCACGGCACCAACTATCTTTCCAGTAGTTTTTATGACACTCGATACGGCTTCTGCCTCTTGCTGGCAATCATCATCATTCATTTCGACGATCGTACCCTGCATATAATGCCCGTCAATCCATCCTGTAAACCGTTTCTTCCGCATGTCGATTCCTCCTTTTGCTGGTTATTTCTACAAAAAAACATACCTAAAGTTAATTATGCTGTTAATTGACAAAAAGTCAAACAAACCTATCTAAAAGCCTCTTAATTTTAAAAAACAAAAACCGCCTGACTCAGGAGCCAAGTGGCTTCTGCGTTAGGCGGTTGGAGTGTCACTCCACGACGCTGATTCTTAAGTTCACGAACCGTCCGAGATGTTCATCCTCAGGCAGGGAAGTAACATCTTCAACCACACCAAACCCATGTTCGCTGTCTCGCTCATATCTAAAGATACAAAAATCAAATCTGAAGCGACCAACAACGACCGAAACTCTTGTGTTCATGCCCCTCCCTGATATAGAATCGGGGATTTTCTCTGCTACTTTTCCAAGAAGGTCGTTGCAAACAGCTAAAGAAAATTCCTCGGCTAATTTTTTTCTCCTGATTTCCGAACAATAGATACCAATGTGGCCAGAAGATTGTTGAGTAATATCATAGAGGACTGTTTCTCTAACACTCCTCAGCACCGCTTGAACAAATGAATCCTGAAACATTTCCATTTTAACAGCCAAAGAATAAAAAGCATAGTTATCTGTAGCAATTCGTATTCCTGTCATCTTTTTATTCTCCAGAGTGGAATTATTAGAAACGATTTTTGTTTGACTTATCCAGAGGAAATATACCTTCTTATAGATATTTTGTAAAGTAACGAAAAGTTTTAAACACTTTTATTTTTTATGCAAGAAGGTATAATTTAGTCATGGCCAAAGGGAGAGACCAAAAAAAAGAAAAAAAGAAACCAAAGAAGGGAGCAAAAACAGATAAATAGTTTTTCGGGCTACCGAGATTCACCTCCTCCAAAGAAAAGGTTTTGTAAAAGTGTAATACATCTTGTGTATTATGCTTTTTTCCGTTTCTTTTTTCTTTTATGAGGGGTATAATTAAAGTATCTTATGAAATTTTTAACGGGGGCAGAAGAAAAAGAGGCTAGAAAATGGATGGAAGAAGCCAGAAGAACAGCCACGGAGGCTTTGTGTTTTCGTGCAAAATGTGGAGCCGTTATCATAAAAGATGGCGATATAATTGGAAGGGGATACAATGCACCACCCCTAAACAAAGAAGAGGAGCGAAGGTGCCTTGATGACTGCAGTTCTTGTAAGGTAAACCACGATAAAACTTGTTGTATACATGCAGAATGGAGGGCAATTATCGAAGCACTTAAAAATAATTCAAAAAAACTAAAAAAATCAAAACTCTATTTCACCAGAGTCGATGAAGAAGAAAATATAAAAAAGTCAGGAAAACCGTACTGTACTGTCTGTAGTCGTTTAGCACTAGACGTTGGTGTCGCGGAATTCGTTTTGTGGCACGAAGAAGGAATTTGTGCTTACCCAACCAGTGAATACAACGAATTGTCTTATGAATACAACAAAGTGGAACCTGTTTTATAAATAAAATAAAAAATGGAATATTTAAAAAATAAAGAAAAATTTTCAATAATAAAGAGAGCGAGGAGTTTTATTCACGCAGGAAGGGGGATTTCTGTCTTTTTGAAAACTACTCACAATGCTTGGCTACATATCTTCTTTTTTGTTTTGGCAATTGCTTTAGGTATCTTTTTTAATATTACCAAAACAGAATGGCTAGCTTTGGTTTTGGTAGGAGGTTTTGTTTTAACAGCAGAAGCTTTCAACACAGCTATTGAGATTGATATGGATTTAACTTCTCCTGACCACCACCCTTATGCAAGAGATACAAAAGATGTAGCTGCCGGAGCCGTACTTATTTCAGCGATTACTGCTCTCGTTGTCGGTGTTATTATTTTCGGAAATTATGTTTTAGTTTATAGTCTATAGTTTTTAGTTGATAGTTTGTAGAAAATTAATAAAAAAATTAAACAAGATCTCTACTTAAAATAAATTTTTTTATATTATCTGGGATATTCACCCAAACAGTGTTAGGTGTAAGTTTGAGTCGACAATCATATTCATTTAAAACAGCAGCTAATATTTCAGAATACGTCTCCATGTATGTCATTTTTTCTGGATTTGGATAATATAAAAATTTATTATTATCATCCCAACTTACTGGATAAACACCTTTATAAATAAGATCAAATATTCTTTTTTCTGGTCTAACAAATAATCTTCCGCTAGAATCAATTTTAATTTCGGCAATATTCTCAATTTTAATTCTATTAAGATATTTTTTAAACAATAACAGGATGTTTATCACTAGTGTACCCAAGAGAAACAAAACTAAAGAACCCCAGGCAAATGCCATTAAAATAAGTGGGCTAGGAGAAATTGAATTAGATCTAAAAATAATAAGAGCCAAAATAATCAAACAAACAGTAATAGAAATTTTTTTTGTTTGTTTATCGTCTTTTATAAAGAAATTTACAATAATCCCCACAAAAAGAGGCAGCACTATACCCCAAAGAATTACTCGGAACATTTCTTGAAAATCCCCTCGGTAAAGAAAACCTACAAAGAGGATTGCTCCCGCTAATTTAAGAAAATTGATTTTTAAATCTTGATAAACATTATTCATATTTTTTCCATAAACTTTTGATAATGTAAATATATCATATAAAATATTTAAGATGAAAGGGAAAAGATTTTAAAAGTTGGAAAAAATATAATTTAAACAAAAAGAAAACCGCCCGACCAAAAGAACCGGGCGGTTTTTTTAGTCTGGGCGGTGGATTAACGTTTCACTTTTTCTTTTTCAAAAAGAGTAAAAAGGGGAATGCTACGACGACAACTTTACTACCTTTTGTAAATTTCATTTCATACCCTTGGGACAAATACTCAACGGCTGTTTTGAGCAAACCCAAAGCATAAATTACGAGTTGCTTGTTGCCTTTTACTCCTGTTTCTTCTTTCAGAAGTTCAAATCCTTCAGCCTCCTCATCGTCTAAATCACAAACAACCCGATTACCTTTTGATTTCGCCATTAGTGTGGCTCCTTTTCTTTGAAAAGAATAGCTGGAATATGATTTCCTCGATTGTTTTTCCTAGCGACAGAATACTTTGTTATGGCTCTTTTGTAAAGGGTTAAAAACAAAGCCCACAGCCGATAGCTGACAGCTTACAGTGAAGAGCTTTTTAGTTAATTACTATGAGTAATTGATAATTTTTAAAAAATTGTTTTATTTATCACAGAGGGTATAATTTTTAGCATGCACAAAAAACAAATATCATTTCCAGATATAGCTGATATCGAAAAAACAAACAAAATAGCAACTGATTTATTTGGAATAGAAGAAGACAAAACTCAAGTTAAACCGACTTTGGAAACGGCCTTAAAACTCATTTCTATAGATAAGTATAATTTTGTTTGTTTCAAGGAAGGAGACGAAGTCGTGGCTTGGTCTGTTGTTTTACCTACTTCTAAAAAAGCTATGGACGATTTTCTAGAAGAAAAAAAGAACGAGAAAGAATTATTTGAGTTGTTTTTAGAAAAACCTTCATTTGAGGCTCTTTATTTAGCGGCGGTTATCGTTGTACCAAAACATCAGAAAAAAGGACTTGGTTTATCCCTAATGAAAGAACAAATTAATTATTTCAAGGAGAATCATGGAATTAATAATTTTTTCACACTGATACTTTCTAAAGAAGGGAAGAGGTTCATGGAAAATATCCAAAAAGACTCTGCTATAAAAGTTTTAGATGTTAGTAGGGTTTAAAAAAGCTGTCTACTGTAAGCTGTCAGCTATAGGCTCTTTCTCTCTCATGTTATAATAGCCACATGTACGACTCAGACTTAAATTCAACCCCTCTCGCTGACCGTATGCGTCCCTCAACCATAAGTGATTTTCTTGGGCAAGAAGATATTGTGGGGGAAGGGAAACTACTACGCCAAGCCATTGAAGCGGATAATATTCCATCAATGATTCTTTGGGGTCCTCCTGGAAGTGGTAAAACTACTCTGGCTTCTATTATTGCAAAACTGACAAAATCAGAATTTATCACTCTTTCAGCGGCGGCCAGTGGGATGGAAGATTTAAGAAAAAATATTGAAATAGCCGAAATGAATCGACGACTTGGGAAGAGAACAATTCTTTTTATAGACGAAATTCATCGCTGGAATAAATCACAGCAAGATGCTTTGTTACCTCATGTGGAAAGAGGAACAATTATTTTAATCGGTGCCACCACAGAAAATCCTAGCTTTGAAGTGCGAGGGGCTTTGCTTTCTCGTTGTCGCACTTTTGTTTTGAATCAGTTAAGCAAAGACCAGCTAGCACAAATTATTAAAAGAGCTATCAAGGACAAAGAAAAAGGGTTGGGTCACCTTAAAATAAAAGCGACGCCAAAAGTAATCGAGAGTTTAGCACAAATGAGTAATGGCGACGCAAGAATTGCTTTAAATATTTTAGAGTACGCTGGTTCAATAAGTGACAAATTAACTTTAGAAATTATTAAAGAAGCTTTTCAAAAACCACATTTGTTTTACGATAAAGAAGGGGAGGAGCATCACAATATTATTTCCGCTTTGCACAAATCTATGCGTGGATCTAACCCAGACGCTGCTTTATATTGGTTAGTCAGGATGCTTGAAGGAGGAGAAAACCCGCTTTATATCGCTAGACGTCTGATCCGCTTTGCTTCGGAGGATATTGGGCTGGCTAACTCTAAAGCCCTAGAACAGGCCGTTTCTGCCTATCAAGCATGCCATTTCAACGGAATGCCCGAATGTGGGGTCAATTTGGCCCAAGCAGTGGTCTATATGGCTAAATGTAAGAAATCTAATGACCTTTATGTAGCTTATGAGCAGGCAATGGAAGATGTAAGAAAGTTTGGTAATTTAGGAGTGCCTTTGCATATTAGAAATGCTCCTACTAAATTAATGAAAGATTTAGGTTATGGAAAAGATTATAAATATTCACCGGACCATGATTATAAAGAAGAGCAGGAGTATTTTCCGGAAGAACTCAAAAATAGAAAGTATCTTAAATAGTTTTTAGTTTGTAGTCATTAGTTTTTAGAAAATAGAATAAGAAAAGCCCCGAACGAGTCGGGGCTTTTGGTTTCTGAAAGATCTGAGACCTTTTTGTTAGGTACCATCACATCCAGGACATCCGGCTGGAGGGAGAACACAATTGGAGCAATCCCCAGATGACGGAATTTCTTCTGAGAGGGCTTCTTCCGGAGGTTCCTCAAGAACCTCATTGCCCGGAGGAGAAAAGTCTCCAACACCTTCTTCACGTATATGCTCCAATAGACGTAAATATGCACCGGTATTAGGATCAAATTCCTCAAAGCTATATTGTGTCAACGCCTTTAAACAAAAAAACATCGACTAGGTGTCGATGTTTTTTTGTTTTTTAAATTTAAGCAGAGATATCTTCTGCTTTTGGTACGGTTTGTTTTTCAATAAGTTCCATAAATTCTAGAACTTCGCCGGTGTAGGCAGGGATAACTGAACCGTTGTAGTGATATAATTTTTCTTTGGTTGTTGTCCCTTCGTAATAACGAGCGGTGGCAGGATTACTTCCTCCAAGGTTGTACGCGATTGTCTCAATCGCATGATCCCAAGAATGAAATTTAACCTTACATGAAGCCCATCCAAAAGGATTATAACCACAAGCAAATTTTCCAGCAGTAGATTCTTTAATCGCGATAGCAGGAATTAACCTCCAATCGATATCATTTTTTTCTGCTTCCTCAACCATTTTAGCGCCATAACCTTCTAATGGCATATCACGCTGAGCAAAATAAGCATCGATTTTTTCTGCATGTTCTTGATTGATTGATACAGAAATATCCGCAACATTATTTTGAGAAACTACGACTGTTAATTGTTGGTAAAAGTTTAGGAATGGAGAGGGAAATGTTAGCATAGGAATAAGAGCTAATCCCCTCATATATTGAACTAATGTATTTTTCATAATATAGCGGTTTCGCTCCGCAAACTCCGTGATTGAATACCAGCTTTTTCTTGAAAAGAAAAAATCCCACTTAAGGGATTACCAATATCTTGTCCACAATATTAGCCTAGTTAGTAAAAAAAGTCAATGGGTTTTGGGTAAAAAAATAAAGAATTTTAGGACGGCAAATAACCCTTATGTAGCCTAGTGGAAACGTTATCGCTTTATGGGACAATACTATTTATGAAGAAAATTATTTTACTCATTAGATTCAATTATTAATTAGAACAGAAAAAAAGTATTATTTGAGTCAAAGTTTTACCTTGCTCTTGGAAAGTATCTACTCTATAATAAAAGCAATTATGGCATTAGTATTATTCAATAATATGACGGAGAAGGATAAAGGGAACGCGGTTGAGCACTTAATCTGCGAAAGCACACCCAGACAAGACTTTTTCCTTTTAGTTATTCTTTCGGTTTTGATGGCGACTTTCGGCCTTCTCATTAATAGTGTCTCAATAATTATCGGGAGTATGTTAATTGCTCCAATTTTATATCCAATCTTAGGTTTATCTCTGGGGGTGGTAATTGCCGACGGAAAGTTGATTACTCGGTCTTTTTATACTCTTTTAAAGTCAGTCGCTTTTGGGATTGCTGGTTCAGCTATTATTACAATTTTCTTCTCTTCAAATTTTCAAATGAATCCTGAAATTTTGGCACGAACACAACCTTCTTTAATTTATGGAACAGTAGCTATGATTGCTGGATTAGCAGCATCATTTGCTTTAATTAAACCACAACTTAGCGCCACACTACCAGGAACTGCTATCTCGGTAGCTCTGATACCTCCTTTGGCAGTAACCGGAATTGGGGTAGCCAGATTTGATTGGGGGATGATCACTAATTCTTTCATTTTATTTTTAATAAATGCAATTGGTATTATTTTTGCCAGTATGGTTGTTTTTTCCTTAATGCATCTTTATGTTAAAAGAGACGTTGCTTCTAAAACTATAAAAAAAGAAAATCTAGCAATAGAAAAGGAACAAAAGGATGCGGAGAAAGAGGCAAAAAAAGATAATTAAAATATAACTTTAAAAAGAACGAGTGTTTCCGAAAGAAACACTCGTTCTTTTTAATTTTTCAGTATCATTTCCTGTTTTGTGGGTTTTGGCCCTTAATTTTCGTGCTTATAAACAAATTTGCTTTTTATTTTTTGTGATATAATTTAATTATGACGATTTTAATTTTTTCACAGGTGCTGTTTTATTTCTCAGTGTCTTTTGCAATAATTATTTTAAGTTTTATGATAGGGATGGTCGTTTATCATTTAATGAAAGTAGCAAAGTCTTTAGAAAAAATTTCCGAAAATATTGAGCAGGCGTCGGATGATTTGAGAGAAAATTTAGAGCAAGCTTTATCATATTTTTCTGCTCTGCCATTCTTTTCTATGTTTTCTAAAAAAAAGAAAGAACCAACAACTCGTAGTAAAAAGAAAAAAGTTATTAAAAATTAATATTTAAAAAATGGTAAAAAAAACTACAAAGAAAATTGAAGTAAAAAAGACAAGTGGTACAGTAAAAGTATTAGAGGGAGCATTAGCAGGGGCTGCTTTAGCAGTTGCTGCGGGGATGTTTCTTAGCTCAAAAAAGGGGAAGGAGATCCAGAAAGATATAAAGCACAAAGCAAATGATTTTTATAAATCAGTTTCTCCAAAATTAAAGAAAGTGCAAAAAATGGGGGAGGCAGAATTCAAAGCCTTCATGAAAACTGCTGTTTTGAATTATGGAAAAGCAAAAAAGATGTCAGAGGCAGAAGTTAAAGAACTTATGAAAGAGGCTCAGTCTTCTTGGAAACATCTAACAAAACATTTTTAATAGATTATAAAAAACAGCTAAATTTATTTTGAGCTGTTTTTTTATAGCATCCACTTCAAATTTCTGATAGTATAAAGAACATTATGTCAGATGGAGCAGTAATTAGATTCAATAAAGTATCGTTTAACCACGGACACAACAAGCCTATTTTAGATGAGGTAGATTTTTCTGTACGTCGTGGGTCTAAAATTACCTTGATGGGACAAAACGGAGCAGGGAAAAGCACCGTCTTCAAATTGATCACGGGGGAAATAAAACCAGCAGAAGGGGCTATCAATATTGACCCAAAGGCTACTATTGCTGTTTCAAAACAAGTTATTCCTCGAGAGTACCTAGAGTTGACTATACGAGAATTCTTCGAGAAGAGTTTTAAGGAAAAAGTTTATGACATTGACCCAAAAATAGAAAAGATTTTAAAAGTAGTAAATTTACACGCTCCTAATGACAGAATCGTTAAATCTTTTTCAGGAGGACAACAAGCTCGTTTGCTTTTGGCATCGGCCCTTATTCAAGACCCAGATATTTTGCTCTTAGATGAGCCCACCAATAACTTAGACAAGGAGGGAGTAGTTCACTTAACAAAATTTATTCTAAACTATGAAAAAACGTGTATCGTGATTTCACATGATGCCGATTTCTTAAACTCTTTTACTCAAGGTGTTTTGTATTTAAACATTTTTACTTTAAAAATTGAACTATACGTGGGAAATTATTTTGACGCTGTAAAACTAATCTCTGCTCAGATTCAAAAGGAAAATAGGAAAAATGCTCAATTTGATAAAAAAATTCAAGAAAACAAGGATAAAGCGAACTTTTTCGCCATGAAAGGGGGCCGTATGAGGCTCTTAGCAAAAAGAATGAGGGAAGAAGCAAGTGAAATGGAGGAAAATAAGGTTGAAGTTAGAAGAGAAGATAAAACTATCAGGCCTTTCACAATCCCATTCCCAAATGCAACTGGGGAAATTTTAAATATTTCTTCTTTTACTGTCTTAAAAGACCATAAACAAGTAACAAAGAAAGTCCAAGTATCTCTAAAGAAAAATCGGCACTTACTTCTTTCTGGCCCAAACGGAATAGGAAAGAGCACCTTGCTGGAATCTATTGCAAAGGGAGAGGCTGAAGGAACCAAGATTGCTGAAGATATAAAGGTAGGGTATTACAGACAGGATTTTTCTACTCTTGATTTTGACGAAACCGTTTATGATTCTTTATCGTCGGTAATGGAAAAACATGTTGAAGAAGAACTACGCTCTGTAGCCGCCGGCTTTCTAATCACCAAAGATCTTATTTACACAAAAATAGGAAACCTTTCCGAAGGACAAAAGGGTTTGGTAGCTTTTGCTCAACTAGTTTTGTTAAAACCAAATCTTTTAATTTTAGATGAACCAACAAACCATATTAACTTTAGGCACTTACCAATAATTGCTAAAGCACTAGACCAGTACGAAGGAGCAATGATTTTAGTGAGTCACGTACCTGAATTTGTTAAACAAATTCGGATTGATGAAACTTTAGATTTGGGAAAATAATTTAGGGTTAATTTAATCAAATTTACATAAAGACCTAAATAATATAGAATAATTATAGAAGTATTAATTTCTGCTAGGTAAACAACACAAGGAGAGAATCGATGATTACAGTCATTATTGTTTACGAAATAAAAAAAGGTGGCAAAAGAACAGTCCAGACCAATGCAACAATTGAGGTTGTAAAAGAAATTCTTCATTCATGGATAGTAAATCAGTTTGGAGAGGAAAGAGACATTCGTGAAGCCAATCACAAGGAAATATACACAATCCAAATTAAGGTGGACCAAAATGATGGCATATTTCTCACAGAAAGTGATACCGGAAATGATCGTTTCACTGCTGGAATAGTTGAAAGAATGCTTATTCTCTTACCAAGTATCGAAATTATTGCACTGTAAGTCTTTTTTATTGTCTCGCTGAGGGGAATTTTGTCCCCTCAGCGGTTTTTTGTCAAAATTTACTTTATTAAGAATATCGTTTATTATTAACCTATATGAACATATTTAAATTAGCGAAAATATTAGGCTTTGTTTTACTTCTTTTAATAGTTGGCTTTTTTGTTTATTCAAATCTATTTGGCGCCCCACAGAAAGAAGCGGAGCCAGAGCGTTTTATTATTTCGTTAGCTTCCGATTCCGGAGCAGCAGAACAACTTAAATCAGAAGGTTTTATAAAAAATTCACAAATTTTTAGCTGGGTAATTGGTGGCAACGAAAACATACAAAAGGGGGCTTATAAAATATCAAAATCAATGAATGCTTGGGAAATAAAAAGAGTTCTTCAAGAAGGCCCTTATATGAAGTGGGTAGTGATTCCTGAGGGTTTGCGTAAGGAAGAAATGGCAGAAATTTTTGCAAAAGAATTAGGCTGGGATAATGAGAAAGTTAATTCTTTTATTACAAAAGACACAACGCTTTCAAGCGATTATACTGAAGGGGTTTATTTTCCTGACACCTATTTAATTCCTTTGGATGAATCTTCTCTTCAAGTGGCCGACCGTCTACGCTCTAGGTTTGAGGAAAAATTTGCACCCTATTTAGAAGAGTCTTTGAAACAAAATATCCGATGGTTTACTCTTTTGAGAATAGCTTCAATCGTTCAAAGAGAAGCAGCAGGGAAGGACGACATGCCACTCATTGCAGGAATATTGTGGAACAGGCTCTTAAGTGATATGAAAATTGATATTGATGCTTCATTACAATATGCAAAGGGAACAGCAGAAAACGGCTGGTGGGCTCCAATTACACCCGCTGATAAGCAACTAGATTCTCATTTTAATACTTACAAATACAAAGGGTTGCCACCTAGCCCTATTTCAAACCCTGGATCATCAGCGATAGAAGCTGTACTTTTTCCAGAGGAAACTGACTGTATTTATTATCTACATGATAACAACAGGCAAATTCATTGTTCAAAAACCTACGAAGAACACCAACAAAACATAGAAATTTACTTAAAATAAAAAATGAAATTTATAATCACCGCTCACCCAGAAAAGGATAAGGCTCAAGAAGCAAAAGATTCAATAGAAAAATGGCTAGAAGAAAAAAGCCATGAGGTTGTTTCTGGAGATGAGGAAGCTAATCTAGCTGTTGTTTTAGGTGGAGATGGTTTTGTGATGCACAATATCGCTAAATTTTCTCAAAAAGATATCCCGTGCTTAGGTATTAATGCCGGAGAAGTTGGCTTTTTGACTAGCGGAAATCTTTCCGAATGGCAGGAAATTTTAGAGAAAGTGCTTGAAAATAATTATAAAGTTGAAGAACGAATTGGATTAGAGCTGGAACTGGATGGTAAAAAATTTGGCCCTTTTGCTAACGATGTTTATTTGAAACATCCTACTTCCATGGTCTCCCTAAATATAAAGGTTGATTCAGAACGCATTTATAGAAATTTAAATAGCGACGGAGTCATCGTGAGCACTCCTACTGGCTCTACTGGTTATAATGTTTCCGCTGGTGGCCCAATTATTCAACCTGGGATTTTTTCTATTGTACTAACCCCTATTTGCCCAGTTCATTTGAATATCCGTTCTCTCGTAATAAACCCAAACTCAGAAATAGAAATCGAATTTTTGGGTAGCCGAAATTCAGAGCCAGTGTACTTGGTCGCTGATGGACAAACTATTGATGAAATATTAGATAAGAATAGAAAAATTATTGTTCGACAACATTCAAAAAAACTTTTATTTGCTGTTTTAGACAAGCACCATTTTTACAAAGCTCTCCAAGACAAAAAAGGGTTGATGAAATAAAAAACATTCTCAATTTTATTGACATTATACCAGTGTAAATGATACTGTCTTGGGTAGAAACGTCTGTTCCACAAAATTAAATCTTTACATTTTGAGGAGGAATAACTATGAACTTATTAGATACTTTTGTCCCTATGGTATTAATGATAGCGGGGTCACTCGGGTTTATTAGCGTTACGTCCAACGAGATGAATCTTCTTTCAAGCGCAGGTTGTCTAACGAAAGAGAATCGCCAAGGTGGAGCAAAAGCCCAGAGACTTTTTGTGTTTTTATTATGGGGAGGAATCTTAATAATGGCTGAAAGGATCTTTTTCGTTATTTTGTTTAAGTTTTTTTAAGAAGACGTGTTCAGTAGGGGGTTCGGATAGACCGAGCCCCTTAATATTTATGTACCGTTTACATATACGAGAATTATTTTACTTGATACAATATAAGTAATGAAAAAGCTCTAGTTCAAAAGAAAATGGTTTGGCTGGGGGGGGTGGTGGAGACCCTCTTCGTGGGAAGGATGGCTAACCACCATAATCTATTTAATACTAGTAATAGAAGGCTCGAAAAAATTTGGTAAAGAAAATATGGGCGATTTCTTTTTTTATTGGAATCTTAACCTTAATTTTTATTTTTATCGTTTACAAAACAGGGGAAGAGTCTCGTTGGCAGTGGGGAAGACCCAAAAAAGAAAAAGACCACTAGCCCAATTATGTTTGACTTTTATTATTTATAATGTTATAAATAAAGATACTGAAAAAAAGCCTCGGATTCCTAGAAAACCGAACTACCACACAATACAGGATATTAACAGGATGTTGACTTTTTTTTTATATAATGATAGAGTAAACAAAGTTTAATTTAAAAAAATATGGTAATTTTAAAAACAAAACCTGAAAAGGTAACAAAAAAATTTCTTTCTGTTTTACCAGATAGATCTCACGATGTAATCACAAGAAGATTCGGTTTAGGTGGCCAATCCTCAAAAGTTACTTTGGATTCAATAGGTAAGGGCTATGGTATCACGAGAGAAAGAGTCCGACAGATAGAGAATAGTGCAATAAAAAATATTAGAAAATCTGAGGCTTTTAAAGGTGAGAGCAAAATCTTTGATGAATTATATGAAATTATTGAGCAATTAGGTGGGGTAGTTTCAGAAGAAGATTTGCTAAGTTACCTACATAAAAATGACGTTATTCAAAATCATATTCATTTTTTGCTAGTTTTGGGAGACCCATTTTCCAAGGAAAAAGAAAATGATAAATTCAAAGCAAGATGGTATACAGATAACTCTTTATCTGAAACGGTTCACAACGCACTAGAGAAATTATACAAGGAACTTGATGAAAATAATCTATACACAGAAGATGAAATAGTTACGATGTTTTCTAACCATGCCGAGGATATCGAACAAAAACACAAAAATCCAGACACAATAAAAAGATGGCTAAATATTTCAAAAAATATTGGAAGAAATAACTTTGATGAATGGGGTTTGTCAGCTTCTACAAATATAAACGCAAAAGGAATAAGAGATTATGCTTATCTATCTATAAGACAGCACGGATCACCTCTTCATTTTTCTGAAGTAGCAAAATCAATCGAAAAGAATTTCAGTAGAAAAGCCCACATTGCAACTTGCCACAACGAATTAATAAAAGATCCTAGATTTGTTTTAGTTGGCCGCGGATTATATGCTTTAACCGAATGGGGTTATGTCGGAGGAGTTGTTAGAGACGTAATAAAAAATATTTTAGAAAAAGAAGGAGCCTTAACAAGAGAAGAAATCATAGAAAAAGTCTTAAAGGAAAGATATATAAAAGAAAATACTGTCGTCGTTAACCTACAAGATGCTAAGTATTTTAAAAAAGATAGTAAAGGAAGATACCTAATAATCAAATAACCTCTTCAAAAAAACAAAAATCCACAGCAGCCAGGCTGCTGTGGATTTTTGTTTTTATAAACGCTCAAGAGCTTTTCTTCTTAAAATTTAATCATTAACGGGCGAAACAATACACATTTTTCATTGTTAGCTATCCGTTTTTGTTATAAAATATAGTGAAATGTACGAAAATTTCTTTTTAAAAATTCCTTTTGTTACACAAGGGTTAATAGATAACGTCGTCGGTGTTCTTCTTTCAGTAGGGCCTATTTTTCTTTTACTGATATTAATCAATATCTGCTGGAAAACTTGGTTAGGATACAAAAGATTTGAATTCATAACCAAACAAAACCGAATCTTACTTGAATTAAGGTTACCTAAAGAAATAAAGAAAACCCCCTTAGCAATGGAACTTTTTTTGAATGCAATTCACCAAACAGGAGGAGAGGGGACTTGGTATGCTCGAGATTTCCAAGGAAAAGCTAGAACCTGGTTTTCTTTAGAAATTGTTTCTATTGGTGGTCAAGTTAAATTTTTTATTTGGACAGAGAAGTTTTATAAAAACTTTTTAGAATCACAAATTTATGCTCAGTACCCAGGAGTTGAAATTTACGAAGTGCCTGACTACACAAAGTCGGTTCAATTAGATTTTAACAAAGTAAGTGCGTGGGGAAGTGAATTTATTTTAACTAAGGCAGATCCTTACCCTATAAAAACTTATATAGATTACAAGCTAGACAAAGAGGGAATAAAAGATGAAGAAAAATCAGACCCAATGTCTCCTGTTATTGAGCTGTTAGGGTCAATTGAAAAAGGTGAACAAATATGGATTCAAATTTTGGTTAGGGCTCATAAGAAAGAATACAAAAAAAGTTTGTCTTTTGAAGACAAGATAAAGAAAATGAAGTGGTCTGATAAGGTTGATTGGACAGACGCGGGTAAAAAAGAAATTCTTAAATTAGCTGAAAAATCAAAATCAGAAAAAGGGGAATCTGCAAGAATGGCGACAAAAGGAGAACAAAACATTATTGCTTCCCTAGAAAGAAACATTGATAAAATGGCTTTTGATTGTGGAATAAGAACCATGTACATAGCCGAGAAGGAAAAATTTAATGCTATAAACGTTGTGGGAACAGTAGGGTCCTTCAAGCAATACAACTCCATGTCCTTAAACGGGTTTCGTCCAAACCATGTAACCGCTTTTGATTTTCCTTGGCAAGATTACAAGGATATTAGAGCAAGTAAACTAAAGAAACATATGCTAGGCTTATATAAAAGAAGGGCTTATTTTTATTTTCCCTATAGAAATAGTAACCAATTTGTTTTAAGCTCAGAAGAATTGGCCACAATCTTTCATTTACCAGGAGAAGTTGTTCAAACACCTACATTTAGCAGGGTTGCTTCAAAAAAATCAGAACCGCCAGTCGACTTACCTTTTTAGTTTTTTATAATTATTGTATACTTACTCACTATGTCTGAACTGAATTTTAAAAATTTCAACCCTAGAAACTTAACTGCCAATATTAATTTTAATCTAAAAGAAACCTTTCGTAGGGTTAGGCTGATGCTTGCTTTGTTTCTTATACTTTCTTCGGGTGTTTTTTATTTTTTTAGTATACACCCACCCAAAGATTTCCCTATAAATGTCGTTGTTGAAATAAGAAAAGGAGAGACATTGAGTGAAATCTCTCAAAATTTTAAGAAAAATAATTTAATTAAATCATCTTTTTGGTTTGAAATTGCAACAAGAATTTATGGAGATGATGGTGGCGTTCTGTCGGGAGAATACTTTTTTGAAGAACCATTGAATTCTTTCTCTCTTGCAAAAAATGTTCTCAAAGGAAAATTTGGTTTAAACCCTATCAGAGTAACTATATACGAAGGACTTTCGGTAAAAGAAATTGCTAGTCTTTTAAGTAAAAAATTTAATAAATTTGATCCTGATGAATTTATCAAATTAGCCTCAGATGGTAATAAAGAGGGATATTTGTTTCCCGATACTTATTTCTTTTTGCCTAATATAAAAGCCCCAGATATTTTAAAAGTCCTGGAAGAAAATTTTTACAAAAAAATTACCACAGTTCAAACGAAAATAGATACATCTGGAAGAAAATTAGAGGATATAATAATAATGGCTTCTCTCTTAGAAAAAGAAGCTCGAACACTAAAGACAAGAAAGATTATATCTGGAATTTTGTGGAACCGTCTTTCAGCGGAGATGCCTCTTCAAGTTGATGCGGTCTTTCCTTATATCTTAGGAAAAAACACGTACGAAGTAACCTTGGAGGATCTACAATTTGACTCAAAATATAACACTTATTTATACCCAGGACTACCACAAGGGCCTATAACTAACCCTGGGATAAATTCAATTATCGCCGCATTAGAACCAATTGAATCTGATTATTACTATTATTTATCGGATAAACAAGGAAATACCTATTATGCTGTAGACTTTGAAGGACATAAACGTAACCGTACATTACATCTAAATTAAATTAAAAAATATGTTTACAATAGTTGGACTAGGAAATCCAGGAGAAGAATATACAAATACTCGCCATAACATGGGAAGGATTATTTTAGACTATTTTGCAAACAAAAATAAATTAGGGGAGTGGGAAAATGATAAAAAAAATAAAGCCCTTGTTTTAAAAAGCGAAGTAGAAAAAAATAAAATTATCTTAGTAAAACCAGAAACATTTATGAATAAATCTGGGCTAAGTTTAAAGTTGCTAATCACGAACAAGAAAAAAGCGGAAAAACTTGTTGTTATCTATGATGATTTAGATTTACCCTTTGGAGTTTTTAAAATTTCTTTCAACAGGGGCTCTGGTGGGCACAAAGGATTAGAATCAATTATCAAATCTATAAAAACAAAAGAGTTTGTAAGGATACGAGTTGGTGTTGCTCCGGTAACCCCAACAGGAAAGATACGAAAACCAAAGGATGGAGAAGCTGTTTTAAACTTGATAATGAAAGATTTTAAAAAGCCAGAACTCGAAGAAATCGAAAAGCTTTCAAAGCAAATAGGTGACTCACTTTTAGCAATAATTGATGAAGGGAGGTCTGTTGCCATGAACAGATTCAACTAAATTGACAGGAGTCGAACCCCTGTCAATTTAGTTGAAGAATCAAGAATCATGAATCAAGAGAATAAAATTTTAAATATCAAATTTGAAAAAGCAATAAAATTACTTACAGAAAATCTGCCTCTTTCCAACGAATTAAGCAGAAAACCAATTTTATTTCACGATATCAGAGTCGGGGTCTATTTATACAACAATGGATATTCTGAAGACATTGTTTTAGCCGGTATTTTGCACGATACAATAGAATGGTCAAATTTAGCTAAAGAAAGACTACAGGATGAATTCGGTGACAATGTCGTTTCTTTAATATTGGCCAATACTAAAAATGATAATATTGCTGAGAAAAAAGAAAAAATGGAAGAATTAATAAATCGATGTATACAAAGAGGGCAGGATGCCCTCATAATAAAAACCGCTGACATCATTGATAGCTTTAGTTGGTATTTTAATCAAAATGACAAGGACGGACTTGAATATTGCAAAAGAAATGCAAATACAATTTTAAAATATAAACCGGTAGAATTTAAAGATAAAATTTTTGACGAACTAAAAATCTATACTACAGAAGAATAATCTAAAACAAAAATAGCCCTTTAGGGCTATTTTTTCTTCCATGATTCTTGATTCAGGATTCACAATTCATCTTTAATTGAATCTTATTTAACTAAAGACAGTGTCATCTTTTGATCTTTCGCTTCAAAAACATTAATCTTAAACTTATAGCTTTTACCTAACTGTAAGGCCCCCTTAAGTTTTTCTTCGTTTTCAAATTCTGAAATATGCACCAAACCAGAAATACCTTCTTCAATACTTGCCAATGCTCCGTATTTGTTAAATTTTATAACAACACCTTCCACAACATCGTCTTTCTTGTATTTCTTTTCAGATTTTTCCCAAGGATTTTTTGTAAGAGCCTTTATAGAAAGTGAGATTTTTCCACCAACTATTTCTATTATTTTTACTTTTATTTTATCCCCAACTTTAAATAAGCTTCTCGGATCTTCAACCAAAGACCAACTTATCTCTGAGATATGAATTAGACCTTCTATATCTCCCTTAATTTTAGCAAAAATACCAAAGTCAACGATTCCTGTTATTTCTCCTTCCAGTTCATCTCCCACTTTGTAATTATCAATTATAGTATCCTTCTCTTCTTGGTTTATATTCTTCTCGGAGAAAATCAATTTGCCTTCTTTTGGTTCTACTCCGATTATTTGTACCTGCACTTTGGCATTAACCAGTTTCTTTAATTCATCAAGAATTTTATTTTTATCTCCCTCATCTACCCTTGGATAATGCTCGGTACTAAGCTGGGAAGCTGGCAAAAAGCCATTAATCCCTTGCCAACTTATCAAAAGACCTCCTTTGTTAGCTTCTTTTATTACTAATTCAAGAACTTTCTTTTCCTTCATTACTTTTTCAGCTTCTCCCCAAACAAAAGCTTGTCTGGCTTCCTTCAAAGATAGTTCGATGTAACCGTCTTTGTTTTCTTTTTCTACAATCTTCGCAGCGATGCTATCTCCTATGCTTAAATTTTTAATAACGTCACGAACATTCATGAACTCACGCCCATAAATAATACCTGTTCCAAAAGGAGAAAGGTCTATAAACACAGAATTATTATCGATACCGATAACATCCCCCTCAACGAGATCTCCTGTTGCGGGAATTTTAATATTTTCATCTTCTATAAATTTTGTCCAAAAATTATTCTTTTTGGGCTGTTCTTCTGCTTTTTCTACTTCCTCTATCTCTTCTACTTCTTCTTTAGTTTTTGTTGTCATTTTAAATACATGAATAAAAGTGCTATCTTTTTCCAAACATCCATCTTAACAATCCTTTCCCTAAAAAATATGATAGGATTAGCCTTTATTCTTAATTAATAATAAAAATAGCCCCTTGAGACCATTTCTAATAGTATAGTCAAAAACACATAAAATGCAAATATACTGGGCCTTTTTCTGGTTAGAAAAAATAAAGAGAAAACAGAATTAAAATTTTTAATTTTAAAAAATTATGTTACAATTTCACTTATGATTATCACTTACCACAATATTCAATTTTTTAAAATTCAATTCGGAGACATGGTTATTGCTTTTAATCCTATCTCCAAAGATTCCAAGTTTAAAGGTTCTCGTTTTGGTGCTGATATTGTCTTGATTAGTACAAATAGTACTGATTTTAACGGAATAGAAAGTGTTTCCTCAAAAAATAAGGAGCCCTTTGTCATATCAGGTCCAGGAGAATATGAGGTACAAGGAATTTTTATTAAAGGAACCCGCTCAGATTCACAGTATAAAGATAAAAAAAGAATTAATACAATTTATACTCTTAAAATAGATAGCATGAATGTGGGATTTCTTGGTGCTCTAAATGTTAAGGAGCTAAGTGATAACTCAAAATCGATTCTTGCTGACATTGATATATTATTTGTTCCCATTGGAGGATCGGGGGTTTTAAATTCTTCTGACGCACACAATCTTGCAACAAAATTGGGTCCGAAAATAATTATACCTATGCACTACGGAGAGGTTGGTCAAGAAAATGCCCTGAAAAACTTTCTGAAAGAAAGCGGAGACGAAAATATAAAACCAATCGATAAACTGACCATAAAGAAAAAAGATCTGGAAGACAAGTTGGGGGAGATTTTTGTTTTTACGGCTTCTGTTTAAATTTTCTTTTTTAAAACTCGCTACTTATTCCTATGTCTAATTTTTTGACTACATTAAGAAATAAATCTCAAAAAGAAAAGAAAATAATTTTTATTGTATCGACTCTTGTCATGATGTCTTTCGCCGTGATTATCTGGTATTCATTTTCAGATTTTAATTCAAGAAATTACACAATTAACTTTGATTCATTAAAATCTTTTAAAGAAGATAATTCTGATTTACTTGATGGCTTTAGAAAAAATACCAAGTCTCTAAAAGAAAGTTTTTAAGAAAATAAGCATTGTCAGAATCCTTAGCTTTTAAGTTTTAATCTGCTGTTTTTATTACACAAAACTTATTTTTATCAGTAAAAAAAGTGGATAAATCACTGGTGAAATAAGGCATTTTTTGCTATAATATTGTTAATTAGGCGAATGCTTCGCTTATATTTTTTAATCAAAAAACTTGGAACTCTAAGAAAAAATCCCTAAAAATGGCAAAAAAAAGCGAGGAAAAATTAGAAAACGAATCAGAAAAAGAAACTGATAACATCATTTCTGAAGACATAAGTTCGCAGATGGAACGGAGCTTTTTGGACTATGCTATGTCAGTTATTACAGACAGAGCTTTGCCCGATGTTAGGGATGGTCTCAAGCCAGTTCACAGAAGAATTCTCTATACAATGCACGGGATGGGCTTAACCGCCTCTGCAAAATTTAGAAAATCAGCCGCGGTAGTCGGAGATGTTTTAGGAAAATACCACCCTCACGGAGATGTGGCTGTTTATGATTCCATGGTAAAAATGGCTCAAAATTTTACAATGAGATACCCTCTTATAATGGGACAGGGGAACTTCGGGTCTGTTGATGGAGATTCTCCTGCTGCGATGAGATATACCGAAGCAAAAATGTCTAAAGTTTCTAACGAACTTTTGAAAGATATCGAAAAAGATACGGTTGATTTTCGGCCCAACTACGATGGAACAATAAAAGAACCTGTCTTCTTACCAGCCGCGGTTCCTAGTGTTCTTCTAAATGGAACGCTGGGTATTGCTGTAGGTATGGCAACTAATATTCCGCCACACAACCTCAACGAGGTAGTGGCAGCAACCATACATTTAATTGAGAACAAAGATGCCACGACAGAAGATTTATTACAATTTATAAAAGGACCAGACTTCCCATTAGGAGGAATTATTTTTGACGAAAAGGCTATTCATCACGCTTACGCAAATGGAAGAGGTGGTGTTATTTGCCGTGGACATGCCGAAATTGTTGAAAACAAAACAGGAAATTTCCAAATAATTATTACCTCGATTCCTTTCAGAGTAAACAAAGCCGACATGATTATTAAAATTGCGGATTTACATCGTGATAAAAAAATAGAAGGAATAAAAGGGTTAAGAGATGAATCAACAAAAGATATCAGGGTTGTTATCGATTTAAAAAGCGGAGTACACCCCCAAAAAGTATTAAATTATTTATATAAACACACACAGCTTGAAGATACTTTTCATTTCAACCTAGTTGTTTTGGTTGACGGGGTTCCCCAAACAATGTCTCTAAAGCCAATATTAGAAGAATTCATCACCCACAGACAAATTGTTGTCAGAAGAAGGACTGAATTTGATTTAAGAAAAGCTGAGGCTCGTGAACATATTTTACTAGGACTCAAAAAAGCCCTCGATCATATTGATGAAATAATAAAACTGATAAAAAAATCTAAAGACGTAAACGAAGCAAGGATGAACTTGATGAAAACCTTTAAGTTTTCTGAGATACAGGCCCAAGCGATTTTGGAGATGAAACTCCAGAAACTAGCCGGATTAGAAAGAGAGAAAATAGAAAAGGAGCTAAAAGAGGTCCAGCAATTCATAAAAGAACTAAAAGAATTACTAGCGAGTCCAAAGAAAATTCTTGCGGTTATAAAAACAGAAATGGAGGAAATAGTCTCTAAGTATGGCGACGAAAGAAGAACCAAAGTAGTCAAAGGAGGAGTAAAGGCAATTTCTGTTGAAGATTTAGTTCCGGAAGAAGAAAGCGTTCTTGTTTACTCTGCTGGAGGCTACATAAAAAGAACAAATCCTGACGAATTCAAAAAGCAACGCCGTGGCGGGGTGGGGGTTATTGATTTAAACACAAAAGAAGAAGACTTCGTAACAACGTTCTTAACAACAAGCACCCATAGTGATTTGTTATTCTTTAGTGATAAAGGAAAGGCTTACCAAATAAAAATGTACGATGTTCCGGAAGGAAAAAGAGCAACAAGAGGGAAGTCTGTGATGAACTTTTTGCCACTAGAAGGTGATGAAAAAATTACTTCCATCTTACCAATGCCTAAAGAAACTAAAAAGAATAATCTTTTCTTATTAATGGCAACAAAAAATGGGGTAATCAAAAAGACGGCAGCTGAAAGTTTCTACGAAGTTCGAAGAAGTGGACTTATTGCTATAAAGCTAAAAACAGACGATGAGCTTATCTCTGCTGAATTTGTTGAAAAGGGAGACACTGTTATCTTAGCTACAAACAAAGGACAATCAATAAGATTCAAGGAATCTGATGCCAGAGAGATGGGGCGAAACGCAAGTGGTGTTACGGGAATAAGATTAGGGAAAGGAGATTACATTATAGAATCTAATATAATAAAAAAAGAAGACGAAGACGCCTCACTTTTCGTAATGGGAGAAAATGGATACGGTAAAAAAACCCCACTCAAAGAATATAAAATTCAGAAAAGAGGAGGCTCAGGAATAAAAACAATAAAAGTAACGGACAAAACAGGTAAACTAGTTACTTCTAAAGTACTTACAGAAAGAGAGCTTGAAATAGTCGCTATTTCAAAACAAGGGCAAGTGATTAGGGTTGGGACTGACGAAATTCCTTCACTTGGAAGACAAACCCAAGGTGTTCGAATAATGAAATTAAGATCGGATGACAAAATTGCTTCTTTAACTTGCCTGTAAAAAGAGAGGTTAAAAGATAAAATTGGAAATTTAAACTAAGTTAAATTTCCACTTTTTCCACTTTTAACTTTTAGCTTTATACTTTATACTTAGATAATATGACTTTTTCAGAACCTCAAAATAATATCAACCAACTTGGACTAGCTGAAGGGATGTTTGTCGCTGATTTCGGCGCTGGCTCTGGCTTTTATAGCATAGAAGCAGCCAAAAAAGTAAAAGATTCTGGTAAGGTTTATGTAATAGACATTCAAAAAGACTTGTTAGATAGAGTAAAAAATTTAGCAACAAAAGAGAAACTTACTAACATAGAAATTATCTGGGGAGATATAGAAAAAGCTGGTGGATCAAAACTGGGAGACGTTTCTGTTGATGTTGTAATAATCTCAAATGTTTTATTTCAAATAGAAAATAAAGAAAGTTTGTTAGAAGAAATTTCTAGAGTCCTAAAGCACGGTGGCAGGGTCTTGGTTATTGATTGGACAGATTCTTTTGGAGGAATGGGCCCGGCTCAGGAAAATATTTTTACAGAAGAACAGGTAAAAAAATTATTCGAAGAAAAAGGCTTCACTCTCCAAAAAAATATTTATGCCGGAGACCATCATTACGGGGTTGTGTTTTCTTAAAAAAATAACAAAGAATTAAAAAAAATTATGAAAAGTTTCAGTGGAATAATATTAGGCGCATTTGTTCTCTTTATCCTAATAGCAGTCACCTTGTTTGCTACCTCTAAAGGAAGTAATGCGGCAATTAAAAACAATGTTACCATTTGGGGAACCATAGAAAAAGGAGTGGTAGAAAATTTAGTAGATTCACTTGTGAAGAGCGACGAATCTTTCAAACTAATCAACTATAAAGAAATCCCAGAAACAGAGTTTGATATGAAATTATTAGAAGCATTAGCTTCTGGTGTTGGCCCTGACATTTTTATGCTTCCTCAATCGTCTATTTTGAAACACAAGGATAAAATTTATAAAATACCTTTCTCAAGTTATCCTCTAAGAACTTTCAAAGATAAATTTATAGAAGAAGGAGAACTTTACTTAGAGAGCGACGGTATTTTGGGTATTCCTTTGATAATTGACCCTCTTGTTATGTACTGGAACAGAGATATCTTTTCTAGGGAAGCATTGGCTAATCCTCCAAAAAACTGGGAAGAATTTTTTTCTCTAAGCCAAAAAATTACAAAAAGGGATAGCAATCTAAATATTTTAAAAAGCGCAGTACCTTTTGGTGAGTTTAGGAATGTTACGAATGCTAAAGAAATTATAGCCAGTCTTATTCTGCAAGCGGGTGACCCAATTCTAGTAAGAGATGGCGAAAAACTAAACGTAGTGTTGGGGTTAGGATCCAACAACATTGTCCCGGCAAAAGAAGCCGTCGATTTTTTTGTTCAATTCTCGAATCCAATAAAATCTGTCTATACCTGGAACAGGTCTTTACCCGAATCAAAAAAAAGTTTTTTGGCTGGAGACTTAGCAATTTATTTTGGATTTGCTAGTGAACTAACAGATTTAAGGAGAAAGAACCCTAATTTAAATTTTGACGTAGCTTCTCTTCCAGAGAATAAACTAGGGTCAAAGGGAACCTTTGGCAAAATGTATTCTTTAGCAATAGCAAAAAATTCAAAAAACATTGCAACAGCATTTACGGTTTTAATATCACTGACATCCGACGAAGCTTTAAGTAAATTATCCGAATCGACAAATTTACCCCCTGTCTCCAGAAACCTCCTCACGGCAAGACCTACAGGTAATTCTTACCTTCAAGTATTTTATGATTCCGCTATTTTAAGCAAAGCATGGTTAGACCCCAATACACACGAAACAGACGCTATTTTCCAAGAAATGGTAGAGTCTATAATATCAGGGAGGGTACAAACAGCAGCAGCTCTAAGTACAGCAAATTCTGGAATACGAGACCTCCTAACAAAATAATGCAAAAAAAACTTCACAAAATAATAGCATTACTTACTCCCTCCTTATTTATTTTTTACCCAGTTATGGCATTAGCATGGGCTCCTGGATCTCCAATAACCCCTACCTGTGGACCTGGTGGCTGTCACTTTACTGATCTTATTACTCTTTTTGATAATCTTTTGGATGTATTTATTTGGTTTACAATACCTATAGCCACAATTCTTTTTATTTGGATTGGTTGGATTTTTATTTATGAAGGGAATAAATCAGGAGCAAGAACAGAGGCCAAAAAGAAACTCGGTTCTCTTTTAAAGGGTTTGATTTTTATTCTAACACCCTGGCTTATTGTAAAACTAATAGTTTCTGGACTAGTTAATGCCAGTTTTATCCCAGGGTGGACAGGATTTTAATAAAATAAATTTAATCATATGAAAAAATTCTTACAATATAAATACTTTAGCTTAATCATCATGCTGACACTTTTGTCATTTAATTCTGCTGAAGCAGTAATAGATAACCCCTTAACAGTGGGTTCATTTACTGATTTGGTAGCAGCTATCGCTGATATTCTTCTTTATGTTCTAACCCCTATCGCAGTAATGTACCTTATCTACGCAGGATTTAAATTTGTTTTAGCAAGAGGAAACCCCACAGAACTTGTAGATGCTAGGAAAACTCTAATCTGGACGCTTGTAGGAATTGTTATTTTACTCGGAGCAGCCACATTAGCCACAATCCTTTCATCTACCTTGTCTGATTTGGGAGTGGGGGTACTTCCTTAGCAAAAATAACACCCAAACTAGACTCAACATATCAAACCTAATTATGAAAAAATTCTTAAAATATAAATACTCTGGTTTAATCATTCTGATGCTTTCGTCTTTCACAGGAGTATCAGGACAAGGACTACATAATCCAATAAGTTCACCGTCGATTAGCCTTTTGATAGCTTCTATCGTGCAGATTATTCTTTTTGTTCTAACTCCAATAGCTATCTTATACCTTATTTATGCTGGCTTCTTGTTTGTCGCGGCAAGAGGGAATCCTACAAAATTGGTAGATGCAAGAAAAAATCTAATCTGGACGCTTGTAGGAATTGTTATTTTACTTGGAGCAACAGTATTATCTACAATTATTAAAAATACCGTGGCTGGTTTAGGGGCAGGGTTATAGCCTCCTAAAAATACCCTGTGAAGAAAATAAAAAAGGGCAAAGGGGATAAACCCCTTTGCCCTTTTGTGCTTCTAAAGAACTACTTCATTTCCTCAATTGTGACCTCAATGTATCCTGCCTCGTAATTAGCGGAGTAAAACTCCATGTAGGTTTCCCTAGCATAGTATGCTGGTTCCGCAGATCTCGGGACATGGTCCAACTTGAAACGCTTCAAAAGTTCCGAGGGAGTCCACCCATCGTGATCTTCTGCCCACTTACTCAGTAAGCGAACATTTGATGAATAGGACATCATTGACCCTGCCGGTATTGTGACAGGTTGTCCTTCCCACCGATCATGGGAAATTGTGTAAATCCTCCTCTCGGTTCTCTTTGCCCTGTCTGCTTCTTCAGCAGCAACCTGACTTTGGTTTTCTCCTTTCTCTAAGAAGTATGGTTTAGCCACCAGAAAAAATCCAAGATACAAGATAACAGCGACTACAATTAATCCCCCAATCAGATCACCTGATACTGCTGGGAGTTTAATTTTTCCTCCCAAATTTTTTAGGTTTAACTTCATTGGCCCTCCGAGTCGTTTATAGATCAAAAGACCTAAAATGACAAGGAAAACGATAAATTCAAGTCTCATCAGCAGGTTCCTCCACAACTGGAGCGGGTTTTACAGGAAGGGAAGTCGTTTCTGGAACAGGTGCTGAAGACTTCACGGCATCAAAAACAGTTCCTGCAGTTGCCGCCAAATCACCAAAACCTCCTGCGCCAGCGATAATTGTCCTTTGCCCTGGGTTACTCGTAATTCCACGAGCTGTTTCTGCACCCAAAACTTCGGAACCACTTACCCCGAGTTCATTCATCATATGCCTCAATCCATCAGTTCGACCCACCAAAACAGCTTTTTCCGCAGCTCCTTTTCCTTGTCCGCGAAGTTCCTCGCTTTGTTTTTCTCCTTCAGCAAGGGTAACTTGGGATCTCTTTTTGGCCCCTGCTTCGGCCATCAATTGGACCTCTTTGTTAAGACTCTTGCTGAAATTAATCAGCTTGATCTCGGCTTTGATAATGTTAACCCCCCACCATCGAGGAGTCCCAAAACCAACCCTCTCTAAAACAGCTTTTTTCAATTTTTCGTTGTACTGGCCCATATTTTTCAATACAACAGCAGGAGTCACTTTTGTAAACTCCTCTAACAACATTGTTACAGCGGCGTCCTCCAACTGTCTTCTCAACTGCTCTCTGCTACCAATGGTAGTAAAAAATTTCCAGAAAGAATCTATTTGCAGAGTCACCACGGGAACTACTTCTTGCGTCATTCGTTTGTTAAAAGGGTCGTCTTCCTCAATCTCAAATTCTTGATTATTTTGATTACTAGCAGGACCAAAAGGAATCCTAATAGGGGGAACCCTTTTATCTCCCTCAGGAACAGATCCTTCTTCGCGGAAAATATTTTCCGGCTCGTCTGGTAATTCCATTGGTATTTCAAGTCGAGTCACCAGTTCTAGATGACAGAGGAGAGCGGGAACAAAAACTGGTCCTGGTTTAACAAGTCCAGTGTATATCCCTAACAAAAATCTTCCTCCTTTTTCTTGGGGGCCGACAACTTTCCAGCTCACTATCACGTAAAATGCAGTGGACAAGGCCAGGGCCCAACCCCAACTCCATTGTTGCCCAAAAATTTCTGAGAAAACCTCATTGTTGTGCAAAATAGCACTGGTCACCATTAGAAATAAAAATGTAATTATTACTCCTATCCAAAAAATTCTTCCGTTAAAACCTTCTTTATTTTCTTCCACGACAGTTTCCTCCGATTCTTCGTCCAAAGGCTCGAGCCAATCATCCACTTCTGGAGAAAGGTTCTTGCGAACCTTTGAATTCAGCCATTGAGATAATTGCAAAATCTCCTTCCAAAGAAAGATTCCTGCAATTACTATGGCAAAAGTAGAACTCCACCAATGTCCATAGAAAATGGCAAAAAGAAACAAGACTCCAGCAATAATGTAACGCTTCATAATATTCTCCTTTTATGTCAATAAAGCTTGGGAAAATTCCCGAAAACTTAAGCCATTCTAACAAAAATACTACTATATACGAGCCATAATGTCAACCCTAGAATCTAAAGTCTTTGTCCTTACAGGGAAGGGGACTTGGGTTAATTTATGAGAAATCTGTGCTAAAATTAAACTATTATGGCCGAGAAAAAAATGGGTATAGGCTTTGGAGTAATGATCCTCAATAGTGAGGGGAAAGTCCTTTTGGGTAAAAGGCATACGGACCCAGAAAAAGCCAGTAGTTTATTACATGGTGCAGGGAAGTGGACAATGCCTGGGGGAAAACTTAATTTCGGAGAATCTTTCGAAGAGGGAGCCGCTAGAGAAACATTGGAAGAGACTGGGATAAAAATTCAAAAACTAAAATTAATATCAATAAACAACGATGTTGTAGAAACTGCTCATT